>Ga0134097_1000009_pt1 | contig 237163 bp, 209 predicted proteins | sample 8_3taG_FD_94450 | JGI IMG/M metagenome (GOLD analysis project Ga0134097, IMG submission 94450) | Switchgrass degrading microbial communities from high solid loading bioreactors in New Hampshire, USA - 8_30_10_142_A2 metaG | ecosystem: Engineered > Bioreactor > Semi-continuous > Anaerobic >... | reverse complement strand
GTGAAGTTCAGCCTGCGCGGGCAGGTCCTGACGGCTGTTCGCGGGGCTTCCATTGACCTGTACGAAGGCCAAACGGTGGCCATCGTGGGAGAGTCCGGCTCCGGGAAGAGCGTTTTCACCAAGACGTTCTTGGGCATGCTGGACGCCAACGGCTGGGTCGATTCCGGCTCCATCATGTTCGAGGGGCAAGACCTGGCCAAGTTTAAGACCGAAAAAGAGTGGCTCAAGATCCGGGGGAAGAAGATCGCCATGGTCTTCCAAGATCCCATGACGGCCCTTAATCCCCTGAGGACCGTGGGCATGCAGATACGAGAGGTACTGGAGCTGCACCAGGGGCTCCGGGGCCAAGAGGCCAAGAACCGCACGATAGAGATACTTTCACAGGTCGGAATAGACAACCCGGCCATGAGATACGGCCAGTATCCTCATGAGTTTTCAGGCGGTATGAGGCAGAGGGTCGTGATCGCGATCGCCGTGGCGTGCAACCCGCGGATACTTATCTGCGACGAGCCTACCACGGCCCTTGACGTGACGATACAGGCCCAGATCCTGGAACTTATCAAGAGGCTTCAGAAGGAACTAAACCTGACTATCATCTACATCACTCACGACTTGGGTGTAGTGGCCAATGTGGCGGATTACGTAGCCGTCATGTACGCGGGAGACATAATCGAGTACGGGACGGCGGAAGAGATATTCTACGACGCGAGGCACCCGTACACTTGGGCGCTCCTGTCATCGCTGCCCCAGCTCGGCATCAAGGGACAGCCCCTGTACTCGATTTCGGGGACGCCTCCGAACCTCTTCACGGAGATCAAGGGGGACGCTTTCGCGCCAAGGAACCCGAGGGCGCTGAAGATAGACTTCGTGCACCGTCCTCCCTACTTCAGGGTCTCGCCGACGCACGTGGCCCGCACTTGGCTGCTGGACCCGCGCGCGCCTAAAGTCGAACCGCCCGAGCCGATCAAGGCCATGCAATCGAAATACGCGAGGTATGCGACATGATGACCGAAGAGAGAGAAGTGCTATTAGACGTCCAAGACCTGCGGGTTCAGTTCAAGGTCCGGGGCCGTAGGCCGTTTGTGGCTGTGAAAGACGTAAGTTTTCACATCTTCAAGGGCGAGACCTTCGGGCTGGTAGGAGAGACAGGGTCGGGTAAGACGACGATAGGCAGGGCGATAGTGAGGATAAACGAGACGGCGGGCGGAGTCATCAAGTTCAAGGGACAGAAGATAAACGGAGTGATACCGAAGGAAGTCGACCGCATGGTGACCCAGAAGATCCAGATGATCTTCCAGGACCCGATGGCGTCCCTAAATGAGAGGGCGAAGGTCGACTACATCGTCTCCGAGGGTCTCTACAACACCAAGAACTTCAAAGACGAAGAAGACCGGAAGGCGAAGGTGGAGAAAGCCCTTCTGGAAGTAGGACTCCTCCCCGAGTTCGCGTCCCGTTTCCCCCACGAATTCTCAGGTGGTCAGAGGCAGCGAATCGGGATCGCGAGGGCCCTCATAATGGAGCCGGAGTTCATCATAGCGGATGAACCCATATCTTCGCTGGACGTGTCCATCCGGGCACAGGTGCTTAACCTCCTGTCGGCGCTCCAGAAGGAGAAGGGCCTCACCTACATGTTCATCTCCCACGACCTGTCGGTGGTGCGCTTTATCGCTGACCGAGTGGCGGTGATCCATAAGGGAGTAATCGTGGAGCTCGCGGAGACGGAGGAGCTCTTCAGCCACCCGCTGCACCCGTACACCAGGGCCCTCCTATCGGCCATTCCCACACCCGACCCGAGGATTGAGCGGGAGAAGAAAGTGCTGGTGTATGACCCCAGCGTGCATGACTACTCCAAAGAGCAGCCCAGGTGGGTGGAGATCAGGCCCGGACACTTCGTCATGGGGAACAGCGCTGAACTCGAGCGCTATGAGTCAATGCTGAACTAGACAAGAGAATATACGTATGGCCCGGACCGGTCGTATATGTGGTGCTCAGTAGTAACTGGCACCCACGCCGAAAAACCTGTAAAGGGCCGTGGCTAGAAGCGCGAGCTGAAAGGCCGACCAGAGGAGAGCCGGTATGGGGTTCTTGAGAAACGCCTCCACCCGGTTGTCCGGAAGGTCCGGCCTTCTTGGTAAGAGACCCGTCGGGTCCCTGCGGCCCAAGAGTTCGGCCCCGGATATCTTGTCCTCGGGGATGTCGGTGCCTTTTTCTGCGGTACGAGCAGAGAACCCCAGGAAGGACGTCTTTCTGAGGTATACAAGCCAGGCCAGAAGGACGTAGAAGGCCATGAACGTCGGGAGCATGACCGCCAAATAGTAAGTTCTCTTGAATCCCAAGAAAGCGATGGCAACCGATGCCAGAGACGCAACGGCGGTGAGGGCTAGGCCCTGGATAAATGCCTTGAATCGACCCATGTAAGGCGTTCCTCCCGGCTAAGGAGTAGGACATGTCTATTATGAGCCTAGAGCGGGCCCTTGTACAGCCCGGTTGGTTCCTATGGAAACGAGGTGGCAGTCTAGATGCCAATAACGAGACGTAACGTAAGTAGAGGCGCTGCGGCAGTGCTTGCAGCACTCCTTGTCCCGGCTGTCATGGCGGCCCTGGTCCTCGGCTGCTCTCCTGAGGCACGGGGAGTTCAGGACCCACAGGGAGAACAAAGCAAGCCGGTCCTCGACGATGTCCAGATAGGCGTCAGAGTCGACAAACTGATCGCCGAGTACCTTGAGTCACTGGACCTCGATGACCGCGAAACGATATTCAAGGTGGATGATTCGGTATCCAAGGGCGTAGTCACGCTCTCCGGCGAGACTTCAGACGGATCCCTCAAGAAGGGCCTCATCGACAAGGTGGCAGAGGTCCCGGGGATAACCCTCGTCGACAAGATAGAAGTCCTCCCACCTCCCTCCATGGGCGAGAAGGTTTTCGGCGTCGTCAAGGTACCGGTTTTGAACTTGGGCGACGGCCCCAGGAGTTCGGGTGGTTCCCACACCGTTACTCAAGCGAGGATGGGCGATATCCTAAGGCTTCTCAAGGAGAAAGATGGATGGTACTTGTGTCAAATGCATGACGGCTACCTCGGCTGGGTGGGATCTGAGTCGATACACCTTGCGGACCGGGAGGAAGTGGACGCCATGAAAAGCGGCCGCGTCGCGCTGGTGACCGCGAAGACGGCCCCCGCGTACACAGAGCCGGGCGGTAACACGCTTTTCGTCCAGGCGCTGGTTCAGGGCAGCGTACTCCCTCTCGTGGCCGTGGAAAACGGCTGGGTCAAGGTGGGAATTCCCGGCGGAGCGGACGCTTGGCTGGAAGCGTCAAGCGTTAGGGCGTATGAAGGCATGGACGCGGTCTTTGCCGAGAAGAAGGGCGCCCAGGCGGTGATTGACACGGCGAAACAGTACTTGGGCCTCCCCTACCTCTGGGGCGGCACTACAGCCTACGGTTTCGATTGCTCGGGGCTTACACAGTTTGCCATGAGGATGTGCGGCTACTCCCTGAGGCGCGATTCAGACATGCAGTACGAACAAGGTGAAGAGGTCGCGGGCAGAGATGAGCTCGAACCCGGCGACTTGGTGTTCTTCGAGACGTACCGGAAAGGCCCCTCTCATGTCGGGATCTACATCGGGGACTCCCAGTACATCCAGTCCGGAGGCCAGACCGGGGTCACCATTCAGAGCCTCAACCCCGCTCATCCCAACTACTCAGAGACGCTGGACAAGGCCTATCTCGGGGCCCGGAGGATCATTAAGTAGCGAGGCCAATAGGGTTGGCCAACTAGGTTGGCCAATCAGTAAACTTATCAAGACGCTTATTGAGAGTCCACGAAATAGCTGAACGGACGACCGTAGCCGCCCGGCTGTCTGCGGAAACGCCGCAGATCGCCGGGCGGCGGCCTTTCAGCGCGATCTCAGCACGGTCCTCAGCACAGTCACTGAGCGGGAGCCGTATCTCCCTTCAGACGTTTAGCCTACTGCTCCGGGTGCCGGGATGAAGATTACCTGACCCGCAGTCAGTGTGTAAGGCGGCGAAAGCTGCGGGTTAAACGCGGTGAGCTCTCCGACGTTCATCCCGAATTTCCTGGCGATATCCTCGATGGTTTCCCCTTCCATGACCACATACCGCCTCGCAGCGCCGCTGCCTCCCGTCCCGGGTGCGACCGGCGCCGGATCCATTGGCGTCATATGAGGCCTGTGGTGGTGGGTCGGGATGTGGATTACCTCGCCGGGGAAAATGACGTCTGGGTTCCTGATCTGGGGGTTAGCCTTGATGAGTTCATCGAGGGACACCCCGTAGCGCTGGGCTATCAAGAACATTGTGTCACCCGGCTGGACCACGTATTCGATAGTGCCTCTCACCGGCGGCCTATCAGGCTCAACCGGCGGCCTCGGGCGATGATCGTGGTGGTCATCCGGCCTGTGCGGGTGCCGCGGCACGATGATGAGCGTAATGTTGCAGATACGGGCTATCTCCCTGAGGAGCCTCAGTTTACGGTCCTGGCGCCCGGTGCCCCGGATGATGACGGCTCTTCCTGCCTCGTCGTGGACGAGCCGGTCAGCCCGCATCCACCCCATTTCCATTGCCTCGTTCTCCATAGACCATATAATAGGCAGTATATCGTGCAGGCTATCGGAGAACTTGATTTCGTTGAACTCGCCCGGAATCTGGCAGCCTACGCAGGCGAGGAGTTCGTGGCAGTCATCCCTCTGCTTCCTATGCAGGTCGACAAGATCGCGGATAAGGTCCAGACATTCTGAAGACACGCCCAGCACCAAGAGCCTCTCATACAGAGGCGCAAGCTCCCGGTTGCGCATCCAGACGTACGTAGTAGCCTGAACGACCTCCTGGTCCGCCATAATATCCCCCTCCAAGTCTTCCGCGAATCGCTTATTCCATCCAATCTATGAGGAGGAAAGCGGTTTTGTGCTGAAACGAAAAAGCCCTCTCAGGGAGAGGGCCATATGTCCTCTGCAGGAGCCACCCGGCCTATGGCTCGGGCGTCTGGGGAGGCTTGGCGCGTCTCCTGGGGGGCTCCGGCCACGGCCACATACCTTCCTCAAGCCAGTAGTTCTCAGGTTCCCGCCAGTACCATTCCTCTTCCGGGTCTTCCACCCTGTCTGCGTCTTCGGGCGACGGGGTATCCTGTTGCCCTATGAAATACGGGTCGAACTCTTCTTCGTAGAAGGGCGATTCCAGCGGGTAATTGCCTCGCCGCGGCGGCCGTTTTTCTTCCCTGGGCCCCAGGTCTTCCACCAGGTCCTTGTCCATCATGGTGTCCCTCCTTTCACCCACCGGGCTTAGCGTACCCATGACGAACTCTTGTATGTACACCTTTAGAGCTCCGGAGGAGACCCAAACCGGCGTTTGCGTTTGTTGGTAGATCATGCTAAACTTTTGTTCGAGGCACCGGCAGCAGCGTTAGGCCCGAACAGAGCACACGAGGAGGGTTCGCCATGCAGAGAGTCAAGGAGTGGGCGGCCCGAAGCGGCTGCGTCGTCGGATTTGCCCCGCTTGACGCTCTCTTTGCTGCCAGGGACGCCGTAAGTTCAGCGTGTTCATTCATGGAGGCTAGTCCTTGCAAGGACATGCTGGCTCGTGTTGGGGAAGTTAAGTTCCAATGGGATTGGCAGCCTTCCTGCGTAATCGTGGTTGCCTGCAGAAGACCTGCACACGTTGTGAGGTTCAACACCGCCGCTAGGGCAGGGCTTGTTGAGTACGGGCGCAACAACATCACCTACTCATCTGAGTTCGGAAGTTTCCAACAACTGGCGGCTTTTGTGACGGATGCGTCCCTCGAGCCTCTTTCCGGACCGTCGCTTTCCCTCGCAAACCGTGAGCCTGTCCAGATGGAGGACTGCAGAGACTGCGAGAGGTGCTTTAGGGCCTGCCCGACAGGCGCCATTGACAGCGACCGGTTCTTGCTCCACGCAGAGAGGTGTCTCACAGCGTCAAACGAGTTCCCGGGCGATTGGCCGGAATGGGTAGACCCGAAATCCCATAGCGCGCTGGTGGGATGCATGAAGTGTCAAACGGTCTGCCCGAGAAACAAGGGGCTTCTTGAGGTCCAAAAGCTCGACGAGGAGTTTACCCTTGAGGAGACCGAAGCGCTCCTCGCCGGAGAGTCTTATGCAGACCCGCCTAGGTGGCAAGCCGTCGAGAAGAGGTTCGAGGCGGTCGGTTTACCCGGGTACTCCGCATTTGCCGGCAGGAACTTGAGGGCTTTGCTGGATGCGCGTAACTGTTGATGCGAGTGCACGTATCGGGACCGCATTAGTCCCGGACTCGGACAAGGTATTGGCTAAACCAGATCGTTCGAGGAGGGGGTTCTATGGCTAATCTTACTGAACAGCAGGCTAAAGTGCTTGAGGTGATTAGGGAGAGCATCCGGGAGTACGGGTATCCTCCTTCGGTCCGTGAGCTGGGTGAGAAACTGGGACTTAAGTCCACGGCAACGGTCCATACCCACCTAAGAAACCTCGAGCGAAAGGGTTTCTTGAGGAGAACGGCGCAGAAGTCCAGGGCTTATAATGTTACGACGTTGCCCGACAAACGCGCAAGCGGTCCCGTCGTCATGGTTCCCCTGGTCGGTATGGTGCGGGCGGGCACTCCTATCCTTGCAGTCCAGAACATTGAGGACATGATCCCATTCCCCAGAGCTTTCGTGAAGTCCGAAAACGTCTTTCTCCTCAGGGTCCAGGGCGACAGCATGATAGACGCGGGAATATTCGACGGTGACTACGTCTTAGTGAAGCAGCAGGATTACGCGGACAACGGCGACATAGTGGTAGCCCTCCTCGGAGACGAGGCCACCGTCAAAGTTTTCTACAGGGAAAAAGACGCTATTAGGCTTCAGCCCAGGAATCCCCGGCTGGCGCCTATTGTGACCCGGGATGTCCGCCTGATCGGCAAGGTAGTGGGGCTGTACAGGAACGTTCCCTGACGCTCTCTGGTTCGCTTCAGTTAGTTCAGGCAGTAAGGACTCTCGACGCGGCCCTCAGGACCGCCAGCATCACATGTTCTTTGGTGAGGCCTCCCTGAAGGTATGCAGTGTATGGCTCGGTGAACGGCCCATCGCAGGAAAGCTCTATTGACGACCCCTGCACGAACGCCCCTGCCGCCATGATTATCCGGCGGTCGTAACCGGGCATGTCCCAGGGCTCAGGCGCCGCGAAAGAATCCACAGGCGACGCGGCTTGTATGGCTTGAGCGAAAGCCTTTAGCCTCTTGGGAGAGCCGAGAGTTACTGCTTGTACAATATCAGAGCGCTCCTCAAAAGGCCCCGGGTCTACGTCGAAGCCCAAACGGCGCAAGAAAGAAGCGGCGAACGTGATGCCCTTGAGGCACTCCCCCACCACATGGGGAGCCAAGAAAAGTCCCTGGTACAGATCGCGGTATCCCCACGGACAGCTCCCCGTCTCGGCCCCCAGTCCGGGTGCGTACAAGCTTTCGGCGACTCTGCCTATAGGCTCCGCGTCGCCCACCGCGTAGGCGCCGGTGGGGGCAAGCCCCCCTCCCGGGTTCTTGATTAGCGAGCCTACCGTCAGGGAAACGCCCAGCATAGGGGGCTCCACGGTGCCGGTGAACTCGCAGTAGCAGTTGTCGACCAGAGTCCAGAGCCCCGGGTACTTGCTCTTAACCAGCCGCATGAACTCCCTGAGAGATGAAATGGAGATGCTCTTCCTCGCCGTATATCCCCGGGAACGCTGGATGTAGATGACCTTGGTGTTGCTCCTTAGTTTCCCGGCGAGGTCGGCTTCCACCGAGTCCATTCCCATGTGCCCCTCTTCGTACTTGAGGAGGCAGTCTGTCTCGCGGTAGGTTATCCCGAAGCCCTCCAAACCGTCCTTCCCGATTACCGGCGCCAGAGTGTCGTAGGACGGGCCCGTTACACACAAGACGTCGTCTCCGGGCCTGAGGAGCGCGAATAGGGCCGTTTTGAGCGCATGAGTACCCGATGACCAGTGAGTCCTCACAAGGCCTCGCTCTGCCCCGAAAACCCTGGCATAGAGGCGGTCCAAAGTATCCCTGCCGGCATCGCCGTACCCGTATCCCGTGGAACCGGACATGTGGTGGAGGGCCACCCGTTCCGCGATGAAAGAGTCCAGGACCCTTTCCTGGTTGGTCAAGACGACGGCATCTATCTTGTCCCAGCAAGGTGCCACTTCTTCTTTGCTCTCGGCAAAGGCTTTTTGGAGAAGCTCGGAGGCAGTCATTGTTTCCTTATCCCCAGTTTCCTTGAGAGTCTCTCGGCGTCTTCGGGCAATAGGTCTACCCTGAGGAGCGCCCCTTCGTCGTCGTGGACTTCGCTCCGCACGTTCCCCAGCCTTTTTATCTCGAAAACCAGGTCCCACTTAGAGTACGGAACGTGCCAGGTCACCGTGATCCTCTTCTCAGACAGCCTTTCGACTACCGCCCGCGCGAGGTCATCCAATCCCTCCTCAAACACGGCCGATATGGCCACGCTGCCATGGTGAATGCGGAGCATCGAGTCCAGCTCATGCAGGGGCACGCGGTCCTTCTTGTTGAAACAAACGACTCTGGGACGTTCATCTACCCCAAGGTCAGATAGGACTCCGTGGACCGTCGCCATCTGCTGGGGCCAGGCCGGGTTCGAGGCGTCTACTACGTGGATCAACAGATCAGAATCCACGGATTCTTCCAAGGTGGCCCTAAAGGCGGCGATGAGTTCGTGCGGTAGCCCCTGTATGAAACCTACTGTGTCGACAAGGAGGACTACCTGGCCGCTGGGGAGCCTCCACCTGCGAGTCCAGGGATCCAAGGTTGCGAACAGCTTGTCGTCGGCGTAGGCCTCATCGCCGGTTAGGGCGTTGAAGAGCGTGGATTTCCCGGCATTAGTGTAGCCCACTAGCGATATGAGGGGGATTCCGGACTCCCTCCGCTTCTTGGTCTGTTCGGCCCTTTGTCTGGCGACCTTTTTCAGTTCCCGGTTCAGGGACGCTATCCTGTTCCGGAGGACTCTGCGGTCCATCTCGATCTTCGTTTCTCCTGGGCCTCTTGTTCCGATCCCGGCTCCCGGGTTGGACATCTGGACCCCTGCGCCTGCGAGGCGCGCCAGGGCGTGCTGGGCGGCGGCCATTTGGACCTGGAGCTTGCCTTCTGCGGTCTTAGCCCTGGCGGCGAAGATCCTTAGGATCAGGTCGGTCCTATCCATCACGGCCACGCCCGTCAAATCCTCAAGGTTCCGGAGCTGCGTCGGGGTCAAGCGGCCGTCGACGATTACGCAGGCGACATCCTCGCCTTCCACGGTCTCGGCGAGCTCCCGGGCTTTGCCCTTCCCAATGTAGGTTTGGGGATCCGGAGCCTCCCTATCTTGAGTTACTTGGGCCACTACCTGGTAGTCCAGCGTTTCTGCGAGACGGGAGAGCTCCTTCAGAGACTCTTTCCAGGAGAACACCTGCTCTCCCACCGTTGCTGCAGCGTTTTGGTCATAGATACCCACGATCACCGCTCTGATAGTGGTGCTTTGTTCAAGCTCGTAAGGTGTTCTCGGCACGGCGTCCTCCCGGTGCGTAGCAAAGGTCTGAAAGCAGTTCCAATTATACCAGAGAGATGGAAGCCTCCAGAAGTTCGCGGGCTGTGAGCATCATGAGGTCGTGTCTGGTGAACGCCCTATCCCTCACGAGCCTCACGGCTTGTCTCCGGATCGCTTTCTCGATGAGGTTTCGTACCATCCGCGCGTTGGACGGGACAATCTCTTGCGCCTTCTTCTCGCGGATGATGTCTTCCAGAAGGTCCACGGCGTCCTGGGAGAGGCGGTACTCCCTTTTCCGGAGCATGAGCTCTGCTATCTGGGTGAGCTCGCTGACGCTGTAGTCGGGGAACTCCAGGTGTATCGGAAAGCGCGATCTGAGACCCGGGTTGGACCTTAAGAACTCCTCCATTTCCGCCGGGTAGCCCGCCAAAATGAACACGGTCTCCTTGGCGTAATCCTCCATGCCCTTTACGATGCAGTCCACGCACTCTTTACCGAAGTCCTTTTCTCCTCCCCTGCAGAGGGAATAGGCCTCGTCGATGAACAAGATGCCGCCCTGGGCCTTTCTTATTTGCTCGCGGGTTCTCTGGGCGGTATGGCCTATGTACTCCCCCACTAGGTCTGCGCGCTCGACTTCCACCACGTGTCCCTTTTCCAGTATTCCGGCGTTCCGCAGGAGCTTTCCCAGGATCCTGGCTATGGTCGTCTTCCCCGTCCCTGGGTTACCCTTGAAAATCATGTGAAGCACAACTTTGTCGCTTGCGAGCCCTATCTTTTCCCGCTTCTTCTGGACCTCGGCGAACGCGTATACCTCGTAGATCAGGTCTTTTACTTTCTCGAGACCGACCAAAGACTCGAGCTCTTCCAGGGCGCTCTGGCCCTGGGCTCTTTGGTTGAACGAGAAACCTTCCAGTTCGTAGGCTTCCTTCTGAGGGACCACACGCAGGTAAGGGGTCCTCCTCGTCTTTATGGCGTTCTGATCCAATAGAGCACCCCCCCGGTAAGGCATTTCTGGCGGCTCCACAGTATACGCAAGGAAAAGGAAAACCGCCCTAGGATCGGGCGGCGTTCCAACTTCTTATCTCTTTCGCTCTCAGCGAGGTCTGTCGTTTCTCACGTTTCTATCCCGGTTGTTCCTGTTTTCGACCCTCTGGTCATCGTCGCGCACGTAGTTTACCGGATTCCTGTCGAACTCCTGACGGCACTTATCGGAGCAGAAGCGATACTCCCGGCCTTTGTACTCCGATCTCAAGTTGTTATTGCGGTTATCATCTCTCACGTTCATCCCGCAAACCGGATCGCGAGCCACATGTCTCACCTCCCGCCGCCTTTGTATCACCCGGCAACGGGAAGTTTGCCCATCCTATGGAGCTCGCATACTATACGCCTACTCGGTCTTCGGTTCCTGAGGGCTTATGTTCACGGACCTCTGAGGTGTAATCGTGGACATGGCATGCTTGTATATGAGCATCTGCCTTCCTTCGCTCTCAAGCACCACTGTGAAGTTATCAAACCCTTTGACTGTACCCTTCAGCTGGAACCCGTTTATCAAGTATACGGTGGTCTGGATTCCCTCTTTCCGTATCTGATTAAGAAAAGCATCCTGAAGGTTTAGCGGATTCTTTGCGGTCACTCTCGTCCCCTCCAGCTCTCTCCACTATAGTAATGCCGACTTCCCTTCAGCCCGCTAAATGCGACCTTATAAGTTCGGAGGCTTCCCGCACGATGTCTTGCCAATCTCTATGCTGGCTTGCCTCTAACCATATTATTCCTTCTTCACGGGAAAACCAAGTGAATTGTCTCTTGGCCAGTCTTCTAGTGTTACGCTTGATAAGCGCTTTTGTCTCCTCTAGGGTAAGGAGGCCGCCCAGGTAGTACCCGATCTCCTTGTACCCCAACCCTTGCATGCTCGTGATGCTTGCGTCGTATCCGAGTTCGTAGAGCCGCGCGACCTCGTCTACAAACCCATCCCTAAATTGGTCCTCGACCCTATTATCGATTCTTACACCCAGATCTTGACGATCCCAACGGATTGCCAGTTGCAATGGGTCATACGGCGAGGCGGAATTTCTAAGGCGCCTGGCCGATATCGGCTGTCCCGTAGCCCTGTGGTACTCCAGCGCGCGTATTACGCGCTTTAGGTCATTTGGGTGTAGCGTCCTCCATGCTTCAGGGTCCTTGTCTTTGAGAAGAGCGTGAAGCGTCTGGTTACCCTGCTTTTCGGCGAGCCTCCTCATGGCCCTTCGAAAGTCCGGGTCCGGCGACGCGTCTCCAAGGGGATAGTCGCTAATGAGAGCCCTTATGTAGAGCCCGGTCCCGCCCACAACGAACGGGATGTTGCCGCGCTCGCATATCTCCTCTATGGCGCGGGATGCCCTCTCCTTGAACTCCTCGACGCTCCAGGGCTCATCGGGGTCCTTGATGCTCACAAGGTGATGCTTCACCATAGCCATCTCTTCGGGAGTAGGCTTTGCGGTTCCAATATCCATGTGACGGTAGATCTGCATCGAGTCGGCCGATATGATCTCAAGAGGGAAATGGCTCGCGAGATCCAGCGCAAGTTTGGACTTCCCCGTGGCGGTGGGGCCTGCGACGACGATGACCTTAACCAACTGGTCTACTGCTACCCCCCACCGAGTGTTCTTTGCCTCTAGGATTATACCCGCCCTCTGTCTTCATGGGAAGATCTCCCAAAGTATTCCCCGATTTCTTTGAGAGTAAGCTCCCTGACTGCGGGCCGGCCGTGAGGACAAGTCGCAGCTTCAGGATTCGTCTCGAGGGATAGGATGAGGGATTCCGCTTCTTCTCTCGAGAGCTTCTCCCGGGCCCTTACCGAAGCGTGGCACGCGGCGGTTGCGAGCCGCGCAACATCCAGCGTCCTTTCAGGAGAGACAGGGGGGCCCTTTGCGCCGGATGCGAGCCTACCCAGCACATCCTTCAGAGACTGTGGAGGAAGGGCCTTTCCCAGGACCAGGGGTACCGATGTCACCATTACCGTCCTATCTCCTACGAGCCTTGTATCGAAACCGGTCTCCAGGAGAGCATCACTATAGTCCTCGTAGACGGCCGCCTCCACCGGATCGAGCCTTACTATCTCCGCCATAAGGAGGTCCTGGCTGCCGCTCTCGCCCTGCTGCAAAGCCCGGTAGACCAGGCTTTCCATGAGCGCGTGCTTATCGACAATGATGAGCGAAGACCCCGTGGACGCCACCAAATAGGTGTCGGCTATGGAACCCAGGTACTCCCAGGTATGGCCGGCGAGTTTGTCTCCGGCGTCGCTCCCGGCGGGCTTCCACAGGTCGAGGCCTCTTGTCTGGGGGATCAGGTCGCGGAGCCTCGACAGAGGTTCACGGGCCGGGGGCACGGAGTCACGGACTCGCCCTGGGGACGAGAAACGAGGGGGCGCGGTGTATGAACTGCCGGCTCGGCTTCCGGTGTTTTCGGACTGCTCATCGCTTTCCCCTTCTCTGCCGCCTGCGCCGAGCGCCCTTTCCGAGAGGGCCGCGGCCACCGCCCGCCTTATGCCCCTCCTCAGGGCCTGCTCGTCTCTGAACTTGACTTGTGATTTGGTCGGATGGACGTTCACGTCGACCTGGTCCGGAGGGATCTTCACGTCGAGCACCGCCGCGGGATAGGTCCCGTGCGGCAATAGCCCGGAGTAGGCGTAGTCAAGGGCCCTGCTCAGGACCGGATCTTTCACCGGACGGCCGTTTACGGAGAAGATCTGCCTGTCCCTCTGCCTGCGGTAGTTCGAGGGATTGCCGGTGAAGCCGGAAACATAGAGCTCACCCTCGCTCCAAGCGACATGAGAAAACAAAGAGGCCGCATCGGGGCCGAAAATGTCCATGAGGGCGTTTCTCGGGCCCTGTCCCGATGTCGCGAGGACCGTCTTCCCTCCTGTCTTGAGCGTAAACGATACATGAGGCCATGCAAACGCTAGGCGCATTACCGTATCCACGATGGCCTGTTTTTCGTTGGAACGAGACCTGACGAACTTGAGGCGCGCAGGAGTGTTGAAGAAGAGGTCGCGCACCGTGACGGTGGTACCTTGAGGGAGGCCTTTTGCCGAAGCTTTTGCCATAGTGCCTCCCTCTACGAGGACTTCCGTGCCGCTCACCTCGCCTTCCCCTTTGGTCTCAACAAGCAGCCGCGAGCACGAAGCGATGGACGGGAGCGCCTCTCCCCTAAATCCCAGTGACGAGATGTTGGACAGGTCGTCTATAGAAGCTAGCTTGGAGGTCGCGAAGCGCTCGACCGACAGAACGGCGTCCTCAGGGGACATACCGCACCCGTTGTCAGATACGCGGATGAGCGCGAGGCCTGCGTCCTCAAACTCTACGATTATCCTCGTCGCTCCCGCGTCCAGGGCGTTTTCCACCAGTTCCTTCACGACCGACGCCGGCCGTTCTACAACTTCACCGGCCGCTATCTGGCTGGAGACCACGGGATCAAGCCGCTCTATTCGACCCAAGCCTATCTCTCCTCTTCCCCGGCTTTCTTCTTCAGTTCGTAAAGCTTCTGTAGTGCCTCGAGTGGAGTCATCCGGTCGATGTCCAGGTTCTCGATCTCCTCGAGAAGCGCGGCGGCCCGTTCGGGGAGCCGCGGCGCCTCCTGTTCCTGGCCAATGGGCTCGAACAAAGAGGCTTGTCCCGGGAGTCCGGTAAGGTACAAAGGCGATGCGCTCCTCGACGCGATTTGTCCCAGGATCCCAGTCCTCCACCTTGAGCCCCGCCTGGCTTCCGCCTCAAGACCCGACAGTATTTCCCGGGCCCTCTCCACGACATTGGGAGGGAGACCCGCCATGGCAGACACGTCTATGCCGAAACTGCCTTCGGCGACCCCTTTGACTACCTTCCTGACGAAAACGATCTCTTCTCCCGCTTTCTTCACAGAGACGCAGTAATTCCGCACGCACGGCCGGAGGTCCGAAAGGAGCGTGAGTTCGCGGTAGTGAGTGGCAACCAGCGCTTTGGGTCCGGCCTTAGTGCCGGGCACGCCCGAGAGGAACTCAGCGACGGCCCACGCAACGGCCAGTCCGTCGAAGGTGCTCGTGCCGCGCCCAATTTCGTCGAGTATGACAAGGCTCTTGTCGGTGACGGAGCGAAGGATGCGCGATACTTCCGACATCTCAACCATGAAAGTGGATTGTCCGAGCACCAGGTCATCGTAGGCCCCCACTCTGGCGAATACCTTGTCCACGCACGCGACGGTCGCTTGTCTAGCAGGCACGTAGGAGCCCATCTGGGCCATTATGACTATGAGCGCCGTTTGGCGGCAGTACGTTGACTTTCCGCCCATGTTGGGGCCGGTGATCACCAAGATGCGCTCCTCGTCGTCTATCTTGAGGTCGTTCGGCACGTAGCTCCCGGGCGGTATCACCTGCTCGATGACCGGATGCCTTCCTTCTTTGATGACTGTGGCTCCTCCGGCGGTAACTTCCGGTTTGCAGTAGTTGTTGGCTACTGCGACCTCTGCCAGGCAAGCAAGGGCGTCGATCTGGGCGAGAGCCCTGGCCGTCGCCTGGATTCGCTTCATCTGCGTGGCGACGAAATCGCGCACTTCGCAGAAGACCCGCTGCTCTTCCCTGCAGAGTTTCTCTTCGGCGCCGAGTATTGCGGCTTCTTTTTCCCTGAGCTCAGGCGTGACGTACCTTTCGGCCGAAGCGAGGGTCTGCTTCCTTATGTAATCGGCGGGGACCATGGACTGGTTCGCTTTGGTGACCTCAATGTAGTAGCCGAACACGCGGTTGTAGCCGACCTTCAGTGACTTGATGCCCGTCCGCTCCCGTTCGCGGGCTTCCAGGTCGAGGACCCACTTCTTGCCCCCCAGCGCAAGCTCTCTGAGCTCGTCTATTTCCGGGTCATATCCTTCTCTGATGATCCCCCCCTCGGTGATCGCGACCGGGGGATCATCGACGATGGCCTTGCGCACGAGCTCCTGGGCTTCAGGGACGGCGTCCAAGGCGGATGCCAGACCGGCGAGGAGCGCAGAGCTGCCGCCACCTTCCGCAAGCATCTCGGCCACTTTGGGGACCGACTCGAGGGACTCGGCCACTGCCACAAGGTCTCTCGCGTTGGAAGACCCGTAGGAGATCTTCGTCATAAGGCGCTCCAGGTCCCTAACCCTACCCAGAGCCTTCCGTACTCCCAGCCTGAGCCCACTGTCTTTGTAGAACTGCTCTACAGCCGACAAGCGGGAGGCTATAATCTCCGGGTCTCTCAGCGGGCGCTCAACCCACTGCCTGAGGAGCCGGGACCCCATAGGGGTACAGGCGCGGTCCAGAACCCACAGGAGCGACCCTTCCCTTCCGCCCTGGAGCCTCTCCGTGAGCTCCAGGTTCCGGCGGGTGGAAGGATCGATCTCCAGGTAGCCTTCTTCCAGGTAGAACACGGGCGTCTTCAGGTGATGTAGGCTGACCATCTGGGTTTCCCTGAGGTACGCAAGAAGCGTGGAGAGCCCGCGAAGGGCCGCCTGCCTCCCCTCACCCTCGAGGCGCTCCACAAGGCTTGTCCCGTAGACGCTCGAGACAGCCTCAGCCGGGCTTTCAGAGCCAGGGGCTTCCACAGAGATGAACGCTCCGGGGCAGGCGCGAGAAACCGCGTCGCGGATACTCCCGGCGTTTTCTTCCGGCAATACGCATTCCTTCGGGCGCAGCTTCACCAGCTCGTCCCACAGCTCCCGGTAGTCGTCTGCCCCCGCTTTCCGGCGGCGACCTATCTCAGCCTTCCGCACCTTCCTAAACTCGGCCAGGAGCACTTCGCCCGTGGAAAGGTCGCAGGCGCACAAGGAGGCCTGTCCGTGCTGTCCTGACTCGTCCACCCATACTGACGCGATGTACGTGGGATGTGAGGCTTCGGCCCCTTCCCAGTACGTACCCGGGGTGATTACCCGGACGACATCCCGGTGCACCAGACCTTTGGCCGTCGAGGGGTCCTCCAACTGCTCACAGATGGCCACTTTGTAACCCTTCTCGACAAGCACCTTTATGTAATCATCAACCGAGTGATGAGGTACACCGCACATGGGAGCCCGCTTGCCCTGACCCGCGTCCCGACCGGTAAGGGTGATGCCCAACTCTCTCGAACCGGTCTCGGCGTCTTCGTAGAACATCTCGTAGAAATCTCCGAGACGGAAAAAGAGCAAGGCGTCAGGGTACCTTGCCTTCAGCCTCCTGTATTGAGCCATCATCGGGGTTTTATCTTTCATCTTTAACTTCAGCTCTCCAACCGGCCAAATAGACCTAATCGACCAACACGCTCTTTACCTGCCCCTTTAGGTACCATATCCCCGCTTCGCGGATTTCGACCAGAGCAAGACTGCCCTTAAGAGAGGAGTCGGGGCCTGCCTCGGCCAGGACCATCTTGTTGGTCCGCGTCCGTCCCTTCCACAGATTGGGGTCCTTCGGATCCCGCTCCTCCACCAGTATCTCAACTTGTTCGCCGACCATGTCCTTGTTTCTCCTGAGCGTTATCTCAGACTGCACATCCACCAGGCGCTGGAGCCTCTCCGACTTCTCGCTCCTCGGGATCTGGCCCTTCATCTTGGCAGCGGCTGTCCCCTTTCTGGGCGAGAAGATAAAGGTAAAGGCCCCGTCAAAACGTACTCGCCTGACCACGTCGAGTGTTTCCTGGAAATCTTCTTCGGTCTCACCCGGAAAACCTATAATGATGTCGGTTGTGATCGACGCGCCCGGTACGGTCTCCGTGATGTAGCCAGTGAGGTCTAGGTACTGGCTCTTGGTGTAGCCCCGGTTCATGGCCTTCAGGATGCGGTCGGAACCCGACTGGACCGGCAGGTGGAAGTGCTCGCACACCTTCTCGCATGACGCTACCGCCTGAACCATCTCTTTCGTGAAGTCGCGGGGATGGGAAGTGAAGTACCTGATCCGGTGAAGCCCGTCTATGCGGTTCAGTTCCTTGAGAAGGCCGGCAAAACCCATCCCGCCGGTACCCGGAGAGCCCGAATCGAGCCCGAAGGCGTTCACGTTCTGCCCAAGGAGCGTGATCTCTTTGTAACCTCTCTTCACAAGGTCCCGTGCCTCGCGTATTACGTCTTCGGGAAGCCTCGATACCTGCGGCCCCCTTACGAAAGGGACTATGCAGTACGAGCAGAAGTTGTCGCAGCCGTACATGATGGTAACGAAGGCGCTCACTCCCGGGATGTTCATCCGGGGCAGCCCCTCGGGAAGTATCTGGGTAGATTCGTCGCGCGCGGCGCTTATCCTTGGCGGAGAGACTGCCGTGAGGAGCTTTGCATTCTGGCCGGGTCCGGCCCTTCTTGCGAGTTCGGGGATCTTGTGGATGTTTCCGGGGCTGCTCACTACGTTCACATAAGGCACTTTCTTCTTGAGCCTATCGAGCGTCTCCGGGAGCTGCGCCATGCATCCGGCGAGCACGAAGACGGGCTTGTTTCCCCGCCTCAAGGCATGCAGTTTCCCAAGCCTGCTCCAAACTTTGGCTTCGGCCGATTCCCTCACCGCGCACGTGTTCAGGATGATAATATCCGCGGTCTTCGGGTCGTCCGAGGGCTCAAGTCCCTCCTGCGCCAGGAGAGCGGAAATGGTCTCGGAATCCCTCTCGTTCATCTGGCAGCCGAAAGTCTCAATATAGAAGGTGCGGGAACCCAAAAGGAACCACCTGTCTTTGGCGTGTACTCCCCGCAATTATACTTGTTCGCAGGCAGGGCGCACAAATGCGCGGGGAGCCTTACGCCAGGTGGCAGGCCACGAAGTGCCCAGGAGAAAGCTCCCTGAGCTCCGGGCGCGACTCCCGGCACTCGGCCCCGGCCTTCGGGCACCTGGTGTGGAAGGGGCAGCCTGAGGGCGGGTTTAGCGGGCTCGGCACATCGCCTTCCAGGAGGATCCTCTTTTTTCTCATATCCGGATCGGGCACGGGGATGGCCGACAAGAGCGCCACCGTGTAAGGGTGCTTGGGCGACGAGTACAGCCGGTCCTTGGGAGCGAGTTCTACGAGATGCCCCAGGTACATGACCCCTACCCTGTCGGATATATGCTGGACCACCGAGAGGTTGTGGGCTATGAACAGGTAGGTAAGCCCGAACTCCTCTTGGAGGTCCTCAAGCAAGTTCAGTATCTGGCTCTGTATCGAGACGTCCAGCGCCGAGACGGGCTCATCGCAGACGATGAGTTTGGGCCTAAGCGCCAGGGCACGCGCGATGCCTATCCTCTGCCTCTGTCCTCCCGAGAACTCGTGGGGGTACCTCCGCGAGTGGTAGGGGTCCAGCCCGACTACCTTCAGGAGCTCCTGCACTTTCTCGGCGCGCTCCTTTCCTTTGGCCAGACCGTGCACGGTGAAAGCCTCGCCGATTATGTCTCCAACTGTCATCCTCGCGTTGAGCGAGCCGTAGGGGTCCTGGAAAATGATCTGCATTTCTTTCCTGATCTTCCGCATTTGGCGACGGTCAAGCTCCAGGATGTTCTGCCCGCCAAACACCACTTCACCGGACGTAGGTTCCAAAAGCCTAAGGATGCACCGTCCCGTAGTCGTCTTCCCGCAGCCGCTTTCGCCGACCAGCCCCAGCGTCTCGCCGGGATAGATGCCAAAGGACACCCCGTCGACGGCCTTCACCCAGTTCGTCACCTTTGAGAAAACGCCGCCCCGCACCGGGAAGTATTTCTTCAGGTCCTTGACTTCAAGTAGGTAGTCCGACATCTATATCACCTGGCCTTTTGCGCTCACTGGGTTAAAGCAGCTTACTTTGTGCGTCGCCGTGACCTCGGATACTTCAGGCTCCTTCTCCCTGCACTCAGCGGTCGCATAGCCGCAGCGGTTGTTGAACGGGCAGCCTTTCGGCATGAACATGGGGTTGGGCACGGTGCCCGGGATGACGTGCAGGCGGGCCTGCGCCCTGTCCATCCTCGGTATGGAGCTCAGGAGGCCCAGCGTGTATGGGTGGAGCGGGCGGTGGAAGATGTCGCTAACCGTCCCCTCCTCAATTATCTTCCCGAGATACATGACGGCCACCCGGTCTGCCATCTCGGCCACGACTCCCAGGTCGTGGGTTATCAGCATGGTGGCCGTGCCGGTCCGATTCTTCAGGTCTTTCATGAGCTCCAGTATCTGCGCCTGGATAGTAACGTCCAAAGCCGTTGTCGGCTCGTCGGCGATCAGGAGCTTCGGGTCGCAGGCCAGAGCCATGGCGATCATGACCCTCTGGCGCATGCCACCCGACATCTCGTGGGGGTACTGCTTGACGCGTCTCTCAGGCTCCGGGATACCAACGGAGTGAAGGAGGTGCACGGCCTTTTCCATTGCCTGCCGGCGGGTCATACCCATGTGGTGCTCCAACACTTCGGATATCTGGTCTCCTACCGTGTACACGGGGTTAAGGCTGGTCATGGGTTCTTGGAAGATCATGCTCATCTTCGAACCGCGAATGCGCCGTATTTCGTCAGGTGTCTTCTTAAGAAGGTCCTCGCCTTCGAAGTACACCTCGCCTGCCTCGATTCTGCCGGGCGGGTTGGGTATAAGCCCCATCACGGAGAACGCCGTCACGCTCTTGCCGCATCCCGATTCGCCGACGACACCCAGGGTCTCACCGGGCTCCATATCGAAGGAGACTCCCCGCACGGCAGGGACCCTGCCGTCAGAAGTATAGAAGACAGTATGCAGGTTTTTTACTGATAGTAGTGGAGCCACAGGACTCTCCCCCTCCTTCTTCGTTAGTCCTTCAGCCTGGGGTCAAGGGCGTCGCGCAGCCCGTCGCCCACGTAGTTGAAGGCGAGCACGGTGAGGAATATGAAAATCCCGGGGAATGTCGTTATCCACGGGGCCTGTAGGAGATAAGTCCTGCCCGCGTTAAGGATGCTTCCCCAGCTGGGATAGGGCTCCGGCACTCCGAGTCCTAAGAAACTAAGGCTTGACTCAGAGAGTATCGCCCCGCCTATCCGCATGGTTGTCGAGACGATAACCGGTGCCATAGCGTTGGGCAATATGTGGCGGAAGATGATGCGCGCGTCGGTTGCCCCGAGGGCGCGGGCGGCCTCGGTGAACTCCTGCTCCCGCAAGGAGAGGATCTGGCCCCTCACCATCCTGGCCAGAGACGGCCAGGACGTGAAGCCTATCACCAGCATTATGTTGAAAATGCTTCGCTCGACTATGAACACGATAGTGAGCAGCAGGAAAAACGTAGGGAAAGCCATGACGATCTCTGTGAACCGCATGAGTATATCGTCCACTCGGCCTCCGAAATATGCCGCCGTAGAGCCTATCAGGACTCCCAGGCCCACCGCGACGGCTGCCGCTACAAACCCAACAGAAAGGCTTATCCTACTTCCCCACATGACTCGAGAGAAGACGTCGCGGCCAATGTGGTCGGTGCCCATTAGGTGCTCCCGTGAGGGTGCCTTAAGTTTGTTAGGCGGGTCAACAGCCTCATAGGACTGGGTCGCGATGACCGGCGCGAAGATGGCCAGGGCATACATGAAGATAAGGATATACAGCCCGGCCATGGCCAGTTTGTGCTTCCTAAAGCGCCTCCAGACCATTTTCCCGTAGGACTCGGGCTCCGGAGTGAGCGCGTCGCCGCCGAAGCTTTCGCGGAGAAGGACCTTTTTCTGTTCCATCTGGATCATGTCCCCGGCCTCCTCAAGAGTATTTGATCCGCGGATCAACCACCACGTACAGGAGGTCCGCGAGGAAATTGCCGAGCACCATAAGGACTGCGCCCATCATGTTGATGGCCATCACGATCTGGTAGTCACGCTGCAAGATGGCCCGGATGGACAGAAGGCCGATGCCCGGCCAAGAGAAGATGGACTCGATGACCACCATTCCCCCGAAGAGCAAGGGGAGCTCGCTTCCTAAGAGCGTCACTATCGGTAGGAGTGCGTTTCTCAAGGCGTGCTTGACTATGACTACCTTTTCAGGGAGGCCCTTGGCCCTCGCGGTACGTACGTAATCCTGCCGGATTACTTCCAACATGCTTGACCGCATGTAGCGGGCGACCCCGGTGAGGCTTCCGAAAGCCACGACGGCGACCGGCATTACCACGTGGGCGGCCCTGTCGGCGAATGTAGCCCAGAACCCGGCGGTCTTCACGCTTAAGCCGATGGTGCCCACTCCCGAAATCGGCAGCCAGTCGAGCTTGAGCCCGAAGAAGTATATAAGTATAAGGCCGATCCAGAACGAAGGAATCGCTTGACCCAGAAACGCCAGAGTGGTCATTATGTGGTCGAACTTTGAATACTGCTTAAGCGCCGATATTATCCCAACAGGCACCGCGATCAGGTAGATGACGACCATAATGAGGAAGTTGAGATACAGCGTGTAAGGCAGCCTCTCAAGTATGGTCTTGCTCACGCTCTGGCCGTCCACGAAGCTCTTCCCGAAATCGCCCTTAAGAACGTGGCCTAGCCACCGGAAATACTGTACGGGAAGCGGGTCGTTCAGCCCGTAGAGCTCCTTGATCCTCGCTCTTTCCTCTGCCGTGGCGTTGCGCTCCACCAGAAGGTCAACAGGATCGCCCGGGGCGAGATGCATGATCGTGAAGTTCACTATGGAGATCCCGATGAGAAGCGGGATCATCTGCAATATCCTCCGGATGATGTAGCTCCGCATATGCGTTCTCTCCCTCAAGCTCCGGACCGGATTGGGATTCGTGCTGCTCACTCGTTCGCCAATCCGGTCCGGACGGTCTATCTCTTCAGGCGACGCTCCGCCCGGCAGGGACTTTGGAATCCCGGCGGTTTACTCCTCTATCCACCACTTCTCGGGATAGAGCGGTCCCGTCGCGCCCCAGACGACGCCCTTCACTTTCTTGTGCATGGCTGCAGGGGTGTTGTTCCTGTAGAGGAACACGTAGGGCAGTTCCTCGTTGATTATCTTCTGGATCTCTACATAGATCTGCTTGCGCGTTTCCTTGTCCATCTCGGTACGGCCGCGCTCAAGGAGCTCGTCGAGTTCGGCATTCTTGAACTCAACGTCGTTAAAGCCTACGAGCTGACCGTTTTCGTCAACGGCCGCCGACGAGTGGAAGTACAGGTAGCAGTCGGGGTCGACTCCCAGGCTCCAGCCCAGGGCGTAAGCCTGGAACTTGGCGACATCGAGGTACTGGGCGCAGAGTACGGACCACTCGATGTACTCGACGACCGCGTTGATCCCGAGTTCCTTCCAGTTCTGCTGGGTGATGAGGAGCGCCGACTCCAGGATCTTGTTGCCGGTCGAGGTCAGGATCTTGACGTTCATCTTCTGACCGTCTTTTTCGCGGATACCGTCGGCTCCCACTTTCCATCCGGCCTCGTCGAGAAGCTCTTTAGCCTTTTCGGGGTTGTACTCGTACGGGTTAAGCACATCGCCGGCATAGGCCCACGAGGACGGGGTCAGGTTGGCGTGCATGACGTCGCCGTACCCTCTCAGCACTTCCTCGACGATCTGAGCACGGTTGGTCCCGTACATGAGCGCCTGTCTCACGAGCTTATCCTTGAGTATGGGATCGGTCTGCTTGAGCCCGATGTAGGTGTAACCGTTCTGGGGTATCTGCTTGAACTCGTGGGTGCTAGCCAAGGCCTGCTGGACTCTCTCAACATCGTCGGGTGGGATGGCGCCCATGTAGTCAATATCGCCTTTCTCCAAAGCCGCCAGCATGACTTGGTTGTCGCCGTAGAACTTCCATATGACCGTCTGGATGTATGGGCCCTCTCCGTAGTAGTCGGGATTGGCCTCCACCATGATGTACTGGTCCTTCTCCCACTTTACGAACTTATAGGGGCCGGTACCTATGGGCTGCATGCATGCCGGGTTTTCCTTCATGTCCTTAATCGAGGTCGTCTCGAATATGTGCTTGGGGATGATCCCGATGGTGAGCTTCGAGAGAAGCGGCGCGTAGGGCTCCTCCAGGTGCAGTATCACCGTATAGTCACCCTGAGTCTCCACTTCCTTGATAGGTTTGAAATCGGTCTTTCTGACGCCGGCGTAGTCAGGGTGTTTGATGGCGTCGTAGGTGTACTTCACGTCGGCTGCCGTAAAGGGCGTACCGTCGTGCCAGACGACGTCCTCTCTAAGCTTGAACGTCCACGTCAGTCCGTCGGGCGAGAACTCCCACGACTCAGCCAGGTCGGGCACGAGCTCCATGGTCTCATTCACCCTTACGAGACCGTTGAAGACCCTGCCGATAATCGCGCCTGACGTAGTGTCGGTCGACAGGATCGGGTTGAACGTTACGGGGTTGCCCGTGAGACCGAGGACCAGCTGACCGCCCACGGTCTTGGTCTTGGGTTCTCCGCCGTTCGGCTGTTCGGGCTTGGGTCCGCAGGCGCTGAGGACCAAGGCCAGCGCCAAAAGGGACACCATAACGACAGCAAGACTCTTTCGCATTGGTTTTCCCCTCTCTCAAACTAGACGGCATTTCGAAGAAGTGTAGCACTAACAAGGGTATGAGTAAAGACTCATGAGAATGTTTTTTTATGCAAAAAGAACCGGTGTGGGTATGCAGAGGTGAATATTAATGCAACGCAGGATGATGGACGGCATGTCCTGCCGGTAGGAGCAGTTGACCCCTGTGACGTTCATGTGCCTTCGGGGTCTTAAGGAGAATCTATGCGGTGCGGATCGCTCTTGTCAACCATCTGGGTACCTTGTAAACGGTGTTCTCAAGAGCTACCGGACGACACGAGCCACACCCAGGATCTCAGCCAGACGGTTTATGCTCGCATTCCACGGATAACGAGCAAGCGTCTGAGATGCGGCCTGTCTGGCCATGTCAAGTAGATTGCACCTCACCAGGGAGTCGACGTAGTAGATGCTGTCTTCCGGGCCAAGGGGCATGAGTGCCTCCAAAGCCGCATAGTATGCCGCAGATTCGTCGTGCCTATTGAGCTTATAGGCAAGCCTTGCCTTCAGGGGGAGGTAATCGGGGGTGTCGCTTACTCTCTGAAGGTGTTTGTAGGCGGCCTCGGGCTTCCCCCTTTCAGTGAAGACCTCTGCCACCATGGCGTCAACTTTCTCGCCAAAGGGCCGGAGGCTCTCTAACGCCTTCTCAACCTTTTCGTCTCTTCCAAGGTCTAGTAGAAACCCGATGGCTTTTGTCGCCATTGGAAGTTCGGTGATGCTGCAAGGTTTTCCCGAAAGGAGCCTTTGGGCCAACCCTGCGTCCGTATTCTGCCCTGCTTCCCGGCTGCCGGCCAGACCGCATTCTGCCAGGATTTCTGCCCTCATCATGTCCCACTCGTCTCGGGAACGCGTGAAGCAAACGGTTGCCTGCGCGTAGTCCTGTTCTGCCAGCCGGATCTCACCTTCTGCTCCCGGATCTTTCGCTGCGCGAGCGATTTCCAGCGCGAGGTCCTTTCGTCCGGAAAGAAGGCACCTAAGCACAGCAGGACGCACAGATCCGGGTGATACTTCGGAAAGCACCTCGGTTGCCTTCTCGGGCCAGTGGTCTACAAGGAGCGATTGGACAGGCGGAAAGTCAGGCTTGTGATCCAGGGCCTTTAGGATATGACGGTATGCGAGGTCCTTCTCTCCGCGGCTCAGCGCGATCCGGGCGCGGACAAGGTCCATGCGGTAAGTCTCCGCTCCCTCGCCCTTAGGCAGCTCTATTCCGCCCTGATCCGGGTCCACCAAGTTGAGGACATTTTCGGCATCGCCTGCCCTGTCATGGTTAAGTAGACCTCCTGCTGCCGTTACCGCTAGCTCGACGAATCCGGGGTAATCTCCCAGAAGCTTTGTGACAAACCGGAGGAGGTCGTCCATCCTGCCTTGATCGATGAAAACACTTGACGCGTGGAAGGCCGCAATGGGACGGAACGGAGCGTCTTTTTCGGTGTTCTCCACGACCGCAAGCATCGCCTGTAATCCTTCGTAAGAGTTCCCTAGATGCAAGAGCTCTACTGCGGCTTGGTACTCCAGATAGCCGTTGCTCTGGTCGGATTCGGAAGAGAGAGCTTTGCTCAAGAGGTCGATGTTCCTCTGGCGCTTGCCTTTGGCGGCGCTGTGTGAACGCTCATACCCCACGTGTCTTATGACCAAAGGCGAGTATGCAAACACTCCCTTAATCGCGTGGGCGATTTGCTCATGGATCCGCCCCGAGTATCTGTGATGGAGCCTGTTTCGGAAAAGGCGTGTAATGGTGATGGCCGACGTCTGGCCGTCTACTACGTTATGGATGCTGACATGCCATCCTTCGTGACCTTCCGTGAGGCGCATCTTGGCCTCGGAGACCGTCTCGGGCAAGAGCCGCTCATCCGCGTCGATAGTAAGGATGTAGCTGCACCGTGCCTCTCCAATCGCGTCATTCCTGGCCTTGGAGAAGTCGTCTTGCCACGAGGTCCTGAGGACGTGGGCTCCATAGGCCCCGGCTATATCAGGAGTCCGGTCCAGTGAGCCGGTGTCGTTGACGATGGTCTCATCGGCGAAGGCTACAAGGGATTCTAAACATTCCTCTATTACGCCTTCCTCGTCGCGGGCAATCAGGCAGGCTGAAACCGTGGGCACCCGAGGGGGTTGTGGTAGCGCACGGGTCTTGATAGACAGTAGTTTTTCCACTACGCCCAATTCCATGGGAAATACGGTCCGGGCGTCGATACTTGTGTTGCCTATCAAGAAATCGGGTATGTATAGGGCGCCGTCTCTCGAGTGTTCCTCGTCCTTCCCGGCTATGCAGCATACGCACCTGTGCCCGTAGAGGACAAGTCCCGCCGCGACTTCCGGGCCGAAGCAGAGTACGGGGCCCCGGCCGGATATTGTGCCTGCGTAAGAACTGAGGGGCCTAATATGGTGCACGGTGAGTCCTGTCGGGCATGATTCCTCAAGCTCCTCAGGAAGCAGCCTGGTTACAAGGTGCACTTGCCAACCGCGTGAAGCAAGGCTCTTTGTGAGGTCCAAAGCGTTTTCAACGCTCTCCGCGAATTCCGGGGCGACTACCCAGACGGTTCCCGGACTTAAGGCAGCGCGAGACAGGTCGTAATTATCGAGCTTCCGGGCTCTCTTCACGCGCTCATGAGACTGGGTGTCGGTCCTTAAGAAAAGATCGAGTGTGAGCGCCTCTTTGCGCCGGGCTGCTTCGTGGTATGACTTAGACCTAACGAAAGATGAGATCCGTTCTTCGGTGATTGGTTCATGCATATCTCTTCCCCCCGGTTTCCAAGAACTATATCGGCATGGGGACCTGGTTGTTATAGTGGTGCGGGTTTCTCCGGGGAAGAAAGAACGAAGGCCCGGGGACTCCCGGGCCTTCGCAAGGGTCTTAATGCGGGACCAGTGTCTAGCCGAGTAGTTTCAGGACCGACTGAGTTTGAACGTTCGCCTGCGCAAGCATCGCCGTGCCTGCCTGTTGCAGGATCTGGTGCCTCGTGAAGTTCGCCATCTCCAGGGCCATATCCACATCTCGTATTCGAGATTCGGCTGCCGAGAGGTTTTCTGCGGCGGTCATCAGGTTGTTGATGGTGTGCTCGAGGCGGTTCTGATAGGCACCGAGATTCGCCCTGGTCTCGGATACGGTGTTGATAGCAGCATCCAACGAGGCGATAAGGGCCGTGGCCGCAGTTGCGTTGAAAGTCGCCGGGACTGCCACCTTGAGTGCGGTTGCGTCCATCGCGGAGATAGAGATCGAGAAGTTGTCCGCAGTTGTGTCGGGACCTACCAGTATCGTCTTGTTGGCGAAGCTTCCGTTGAGTAGCGCCGTTCCGTTGAACTTAGTGGACTGGGCGATCCTGTTGATTTCGGCGACGAGCTGTGTCATCTCCGTCTTGATGGCGTTCAAGTCTTCCGTCGCCAGGGTTGACGATCCTGCCTGCTGCGCGAGCTCCCGCATCCTCTGGAGGATGCTGTGGGTCTCGTTCAGGGCGCCTTCTGCGGTCTGGATGAGGGAGATCCCGTCCTGAGCGTTGCGCGCTCCCATACGTAGCCCGCTGATCTGCGCTCTCATCTTCTCCGAGATGGCGAGGCCCGCTGCGTCGTCGGCGGCCCTGTTGATGCGGTAGCCTGAAGACAGTTTCTCAAGAGACTTGGTCATGAGCCCGCCCGTTATCGCCAGGTTCTTCCAGGCGTTCAGGGCACTTACGTTGGTGTTGATCCTCACTTTTCGTATACCTCCCTGTACTTTTTGCCCGCGTCCTTTACGGGCCTTTATCGGCCGCCCCTTTCGAGTCCGGGGCACCGTCCGGCTTCTCGGGAACAGCCGAGTATCACTTTTCTTATCGAATAGGCAATTTCCGCTTATAGAGGTCTATCAGAAATGAGGCTACAGTCCTATTCGACCAAAGGCGGAAAGCTCGGCCGGGTAAGCTGAACGCTGGAATCACGTCTTTGAGACGGGAGTTAAGCTCTCGTGGCCGGGCCTCTTAATGCGTGAGGGTCTCGATGCCGCCTACACACTCTTCCACAAGCTCGTCGACCGGTAGGTCCTTCTCGGCTTCTCGGACCAGTTCAAGCCTCGGCTTTGTGACCGGGTGCTTCGGGACAAACACCGTGCAGCAGTCTTCATAAGGGAGGCACGAGAGCTCATAGGTGCCTATCCTCTCGGCGAGCTCCACAGTTTCCCGTTTGTCATATGTGAGAAGCGGGCGCAGGACCGGGAGTCCTGCAGTGTCTTCAATGACGGCCATGCTCTCCAGGGTTTGGCTGGCCACCTGTCCCAGGTTTTCCCCGGTGAAAATGGCAAGCGCTCGGAGTTTCTCAGCCAGGCGCCTCGCTACGCGCATCATCATCCTTCTCATCACGGTGACCCTGTATTTTTCAGGACAGGATTCCATGATGGCAGTCTGTATCTTGGTAAAATGGGCTATATGCAGCCGCATCTTGGGGTCGAAATCCCTAAGGACCCTCCAGATGCGGACCACCTTGTCTTTGGACTTCTCTCCCGTGATGGGGAAGCTCCAGAAGTGCAGGGCTTCCAGGGCAACGCCTCTCTTCATGGCCAAGTAGGCTGCTACAGGGCTGTCTATTCCTCCGGACAGGAGGATTATGCCCCGACCCGATGACCCAATCGGGAGCCCGCCCATGCCCTTCACTTCGGTCCAGTACACGAACGTGCCCGTCTCTCGCACTTCCACCGTGATGATGAAAGTCGGGTTGTGGACATCTACGGTGAGCCCCAGTCCTGCGGTCAAGACTGCCGATCCCACCTGGTGGTTGAGCTCGGGAGACTTAAGAGGGAAAGATTTCAGTGACCGGCGCGATTCCGCCTTAAAGGTGGCTTTTCCGGAGGCACCGGCTGTCGTAAGGGCCCTCTTTGCCGCTTCGACTGCGGCCAGCCTGATCTCGCTCACGTCGTTCTCTACCCGTAGCGCAGGGGCGACGGCGACAATGCCGGGCACCTTTGCCAGGCGAGACAGGAGCTTCACGTCTCCGGGCACCGAATGTATGTAGAGTCTCCCGTACGCCTTCTCGAGGCGCGCTCCGGGGTGCTCGCGCAGGACCCACCTTATGTGCTCCAGGAGGGCTCCCTCGAACTCGTGGCGGTTTTTTCCCTTGAGGCTTATCTCACCGTATTTGATAAGAAGCAGTTCTTCCATTTAAGACCTCACAAACCTTCGCCCTTCGCCTGTCCGTGTGTCTCTTTAGGCGGCGAATAATATGCCCTAACACTTGTCTTTTGGAAGACGGCTTGGACCCGGCGAAGTCCTCACTTCTTCCTCCAGGCCGAGAGTTCCTTGAGACTCTCGGCCACGGCCTCTATTGCCCGGTCAATATCCTCTTCCGTGGTGTTTCTAGACATTGAGAAGCGAATGGAAGAAAGCGCCTCCGCTTCGCTTCTCCCAAGCCCCATGACAACCGGGCTAGGTTTTGCCTTATGAGATGAGCAAGCCGACCCGGTTGATACGAATACGTTCCTGGCCTCCAGGGCGTGCAGGATGCTCTCTCCCTTGAAGCCCGGGAAGGAGAAATGGCATATGTGGGGAGCGACTCCTTCCTCGAGCGGCCCGTGGAGCACAGCATCCGGGAATGCGCTCTTTATCCCGGTTATGAGGCGCTTTCTGAACGAAGCGAGCCTCGACATGACCTCTTCCCTGTCCTCCGACCAGACCCTGCAAGCCTCGCCGAACCCTACTATCCCGGGCATGTTCTCGGTGCCCGACCTAAGGCCGCTTTCCTGGCCGCCGCCGAAGACCAGGGGCTTAAGCCTCACGCCTTTTCTTATGTACAGCGCGCCCGCGCCTTTGATGCCGTGGATCTTGTGGGCGCTCATGCTCAGAAGGTCCACACCCCAGTCTTTCACGTCTATGGGGAGCCGGGCGAATCCCTGGACGGCATCCACGTGGAACCTGGGCCTTCTTGGCCCCAAACCCAGAAGGCGCCTCCCTATCTCGCGGCAGTCCTGGATAGTCCCTATCTCATTTTGGACAAACATGACCGACACCAAAGCGGTCTCTTCAGTTACGGCGTCCATGATGTCTTGAGGGTCGACCCTGCCTTCTCCGTCGACTCCGACCAGCGTTATCTCCCAGCCTTCCTCGTGCAGGTGGTCCAGCAAGGAGATGACCGACGGGTGTTCAACTGTGGTTGAGACCATATGCCGCTCCTTGCCGAAAGAAGCCGCGGTCCCCGCAATAGCCCAGTTGTTGGCCTCGGTGCCTCCGGAGGTGAAGTAGATCTCAGACGGTTCGGCGTTTATCATCCCGGCAACACGCTCTCTGCTCTCATCTAGGAGCCTCTCGGCTTTGGCCCCCAGCCTATGGAGGGAGGACGGGTTGCCGAAGTCGTGTTCGAGGACCGTGTTGACCGCCCTTATCACTTGAGGATCCGGCCTGGTGGTCGACGAGTTGTCCAGATAGACTAGATTTGCACTTTCCGCAGTTCTGGCCACATAAGACACCCCACTCGACTGCATGGTGCGGTACCTGTACTATCATAGCATGACGTTCTTAGGCGGGAACGATGTAAAATAGCTGGCGTTGGAGGCGATCTCGTGCCAAAGGACCCGGCGTGGTGGTTATACAGGTACCTGGGACAGGCGATAAGTGATTACCGCATGATCTCCCAGGGCGACTCCATACTCCTCGGCATATCGGGAGGGAAGGACAGTCTCTTCATGGCCTATGCTCTGGACAGGCTCCGGAGAAGGTCTCCGGTCAAGTTCAGCCTCGCCGCCATTACGATAGACCCGGGCGAGCCCTCGGGATTTACGCCAGAAGAACTGGATGTCTTGCGACGTTTTCTGGAGTCTATGGAGATACCGCACCATGTCGTTCCGACTCACATAGCCAGGATAGTCGAGGAGTACCCCACCGCCAAGACCGCCTGCAGCCTCTGCGCCAACCTGCGCAGGGGAGCGCTCTACAAAGCCGCCAACGAACTGGGGTACAAGAAAGTGGCCCTTGCCCACCACTTGGACGACGCCATTGAGACCCTGTTTCTTAATATGTTCTACCAGTCGAGAATGAGGTGCTTTGAACCTTTTACGCACCTTACGAGGCGCGATGTGTTCGCCATCCGCCCCCTTGTCTACATCCCCGAGAAAGATATTGTAAGAGCGGTCGAAAGGCTCGGTCTACCTGTCGTAAAGACCAGGTGTCCTATAGCGGGGACTACTTGCCGAGAGGACATGAAAGAGCTGGTGACGCTCATGGCCCAAAGGATACCGCAGCTCCGGAGCCACGTCCGGAGCGTCCTCAAAGACCTTTGGAGCTCTAAGTCGCAGTACGGAGAGCGCGACCAAGAGACCGAGGAGTAAGTCTGACTTGAGTTTGGCATCAGTTTGACAAGAGGCGGCTCAGAGCCTTCACCCCTTTTTTCCTGTCCTTTCTTGACGAGGCCAGGAGGAAGGCATAGCGCAAGTCCCTTACCTCCAGGGCGAGCTTTCGAACACACAGGGTTAAGTGGAGCATCAGCTCTCGGTCGGAATGCGTGTTCATGGCAATCTCTCTTCTCAGGTCAAAGACCATTTCGCGGACCGTATCCTGAGGTATGGCTTGGGGCGTGGCCTTATGAGGTTGCTCTTCCGGAGGCGGTTCGCAGATGGAGACGGAAGCGGCCGGCTCCAAAGCGACCCGAATGGCTTCCGAAGCCGAAGAGGCTGCCTGCATCCGCGTCAGCACTATTTCCGGCCACCCGGGCTCACCGGACAGGCTTACGATCTTCTGCCTGATCTCTTCGTCGGGCACACCTTCACGTCTCAGGGCTTGTATATGTTTCAAAATGGGCATCATGCTCTCGCTTACGGTCCTGCCCGGGCCCAGGCCGAGAAGGTCGCCGAAAGCGGTCCTCAGGCTCCTGAGCTCCGTGACGGTGGCGCCTAGTCTCTCGCCCACGTCAGCCCAGAGGATTTGGGGGTCTTGCTCAGCCTGCGCCTGTCTGGCTTCAGCCCCGTTCTCTACAACGGTATCCACCGCTCCTTCGGTCATTGTCGGTCACTCCCAAAGATTCCCATTGCCAACAAATTCCACCTCCACCGTTCAATCTCCTTCTCGCCCACGGTAATCGCCGTGAGACTTGTTACCACCAGTCTCTGTTACCACAATTCGTGAATTGTGCTAGAATGACTCGTGGTGATCGGACCCGCTCTAAAACAGCAGAGGAAGGTGCGTACATATCGCATGAGTGACCTAAAATCCCTTTTACACCCCAAGTCGGTTGCCGTTATCGGCGCCTCTAAGACGCCCGGCAAGATAGGCTACGCGGTTATAGAGAACATTAAGGCCAGCGGATACACCGGTGAAGTCTACCCCATCAACCCCAAAGAACAGGAGATCGCAGGGTATAAAGCTTATCCCAACATCAAAGATGTGGGCAAACCTATCGACGTAGCAGTGTTCTGCGTTCCTGCCGCCGCTTCCTTGGCCGTAGCTGAGGACTGTGGACAGGCTGGGGTAAAGCATCTCATTGTCATAACCGCCGGCTTCAAAGAGATCGGCGGCGAAGGCAAGAAACTGGAGCAGGATTTGCTGAGCATCGCCCGCAAGTACGGGATGAGGATCACCGGTCCCAACAACCTGGGCGTCATGGACACCCATACGCCGATCAACGCGACGTTCGCCAAGGACTTCGCCCTTAAGGGCAATATCGCGTTTATCTCTCAGAGCGGCGCGTTGTGCGTGGCCATCCTTGACTGGAGCCTCCAGCGTGGATTGGGCTTCAGCCAGTTCATCAGCATAGGCAACAAGGCAGACCTCAACGAAGCCGACTTCATTGAGGCCGTCGCAGAAGATCCGAACACCAAGGTTATCTGCCTCTATCTCGAGGATGTCGTGAACGGCGACAGGTTCATCGAGGCCGCGCGGAAGGCGACGCAGAGGGTCCCGGTCATTGTGTTCAAGTCGGGCATCACCGCGGCGGGAGCTCAAGCCGCGTCGTCCCACACCGGTGCGCTCGCAGGGTCCAACACCGCCTATGACGCAGCTTTCAGGCACGCAGGTGTAATACGCGCCAAGACCATGACTGAGCTCTTCGACTTGGCGATTGCCTTCACCACCCAGCCCGTACCGAACGGCAAGAACACGGTTGTCGTGACCAACTCGGGCGGCCCCGGTATCGTAGCGTCGGACGCCGTTGAGACCAACGGTCTCGCAATGGCCCGGTTCACCGACGATACCCACAAAGAACTGGCCGAGAAACTGCCCCCGACGGCCAACATCCATAACCCAGTTGACGTTGTCGGAGACGCCCATGCCGACAGGTACAAGATCGCGCTGGATACCACCCTCAAGGATCCCAATGTGGATGCCGCGGTGGTCCTCCTGAGCCCCACGGCCGTCCTGGATATCGCCGAGGCCGCTCAGATCACGATCGACGCCGCCAAGGCAAATCCCGACAAGGCCGTTGTGGCTTCGTTCATGGGCGGCGCCAAGGTTGAGGCGGGAGTCAAACTCCTGAACGCCAATGGAATCCCCACCTACCCGTTCCCCGAGCCGGCGGTAGCTACGCTCCGCGGCATGATTGAGTACGGGAAGCTCCGGAGAGAAGTCGCCAATACCACCGAGTGGGTCTTTAACGATGTGGACAAGGAAGGCGTCAAGGCTATATTCGACAAGGTGCGCGCCGATGGACGCGACCTCTTGCTCGGACCCGAAGCTGCTGCTGTGGCAGAGCTTTACAAGATCCCGGCCGCGCCTTCGAAGCTTGCAGCCGACGCCGATGCCGCCGTCGCGGCCGCAGAGGCCATCGGTTACCCCGTGGTAATGAAGATCGCCTCGCCCGACATCATGCACAAGACCGATGTCGGCGGAGTCAAGGTCGGCCTTAAGACCAAGGAAGAAGTCCGCGAGGCTTTTGGCACCATCCTTGAGAACAGCAAGAAGGCCGAGCCCAACGCAAAGATCTACGGTGTGGAAGTCCAGAAGATGATGCCCAAGGGCGACGAACTGATCATCGGTATGGCCAAGGACCCGACCTTCGGCCCGATGATCGCGTTCGGCTCCGGCGGTGTCCTGGTGAACCTCCTGCAGGATGCCTCCTTCAGGCTCGCCAGGGGACTTGCCAAGAGCGAGATCGAGGAAATGATCACCGAGACCAAGGCCTACACGCTGCTTAAGGGATTCAGGGGCGCTCCCCCGGACGACATCCCGGCGCTTGTCGAGGCCATCGGTCGTGTCGCGCAGCTCTGCAGAGACTTCGATGAGATTGCGGAGCTCGACGTGAACCCGGTGTTCGCGTATCCCAAGGGACTCTCGGCTCTTGATGTGAAGATCAAGATAAAGTAATAGCCGAAGGCTGAGAGCAATAACGGCTGCTCACCAGCGTGGGCAGCCGTTAGTTTTTGATATGGGCATGAGGATGAACGAAGCAGGGTCCTTCTCCGGAGACATCAGGGACCGCTTGCTAGAACTCGGTCGCGCCGGTGAAGGTGAAGCCGCGCACCCTGATTGCCGGGCACACAACGGTGAGCAGTCCTGTCATCACTTTCTGTGACGACAGCGCATCCACGCGCGAGAAAGCCCCAAGCACGCTCTCTGTGAACCGGAGGTTCTTAACCCCCCTCACAATCTTGCCGTCTTCGATCAAGAACGTCCCGTCTCTCGTCATCCCCGTGATTAGAGATTTCACCGGGTGCACCACGTTCACATAGTGGAACCGGGTTACCAGGATGCCCTTCTTCGTCGAAGCGATCATATCTTCCACGCTCACGTTGCCGCCGGCCATGAAGAGGTTTATGGGCAGCGACGGGATGAAGGCCATCTCTCCGAGGGAGTGTCCGGTGGGTTCCGTTCCCTCTTTGGCGGCGGTCAAGGAGTCGTAAACCACTCCTCTGGCCACCCCGTTTTCAATGAGCATTACCTTCTTCTTGGGTATGCCTTCAAAGTCGAAGGGCATCGGGCAGCCTGAAGGGTCTAGACCGTCGTCCCAGATGGTGATGTTGTCGCCGGTCACCTTCTCCCCCAGCTTTCCCGACATGAAACTGGCTCCTTCCCGGTAGCTCGCTCCCGAGAATCCCATAAAAGCCAGGTACATGAGCATCTCTCGGACGGCGAGGGGCTCCAGGATCACGTCGTATTCGCCGGCCGGAATCGAAATGGGCTCTTGTCCGGCGAGGCACTTGCCGATGGCCCTCTGGGCGAGCTCGGTTGGGTCTATCTTGGCCACGTCAAGTCCCGCGCTCTCCGCGTATCCGGTCGAGGTGGGACCCGTGGCGACACACGTCATCGAGGCCTCTGAGCGGGCGTAGTAAGCCCTTAGGCCCTTTGAGTTCCCGATCGCCAGTTCAAACGCACCCGTAGAGAGCGCCCCGGCGGCCGAGACTCCCTTATTCTTGGCCATACTCACTACCCTTGCCACATAGGCTGCCCTTAGATCGGGCGGGCAGTTTAGAGTGGAGTCGTAAAGCGCTGCGGGGCCCTCAGGGATTGGACGGGCCTCTGGCAGCCCCGGAAAATGGGGTTCCTCGGGCACGAGGCGTGACAGGGCGTCCGCAGCCAGGACTGTCTTCAAAAGCGACTCCCTGTCAATCTGGTTCGTAGAGGCCTTGCCGATCCGTTTGCCGTTTACGGCTCGCACAAGTACCTCGGTATCGCTCTGCGCGACATTTTGGTGGATGTGATTTTCGGTGTACCTGGTTAAGCTCTGGTCCTGCCCCATTATCGTGACCTCGATCTCTTGGGACGGCGACGCTTCCAGGCACGTTTGGATAACCCACAGGGCCTTGTCTTTGCCGAGCACGGAAACCACCTCTCCTTCACAACGGGCTTTTCCGCACGGTAAGTGGCTGCCGGGTGGCTACTAGCGCCTACATGCGCCTGCAGGCGACCGATTACTTCCCGGCTGCTTCCTTCAGTCTTTCGACTACTTCGTAGGGTACAACGACGCTTCCCAGATCTCCTCCCTCTCCCCGGGCGAGGCCGTGGAAGTCGGAGCCGCCTGTGGCGATGAGACGGTATTCTTTCGCCAGGGTGAGGCATTTCTGCACCATGGGTTTGTCGTGTTCCGGATGATAGGCTTCGATGCCCTGAAGGCCGCTTTCGACGAGCGTCTTAACGAGTCCCAGGGCGCGAGAAGTCCCCGGATGGGCCCAGACGGGCACACCGCCCGCCTCGCGGACGGCCCGCACGCACTCTGTGGGACTCAGATGGAATCTTTCCACGTAGGCAGGCCGCCCCATTCCCAGAAAGCGGTCAAAAGCGTCTTTGATTGAGGTCACATACCCACGCTCAACCATTGCCTTGGCGACATGGGGGCGTCCTACGGACTCTCCGGAAGCCAGCTCAAACACCCTGGACTCCTCAATAGGCATGCCCAGAGCGCAAAGCTTCTTAACGGTTTCGGCAATCCTCTGGCGCCTGGAGTCTTGGAGAAATGAGAGCAGGTCGGTGAAGGGTCCTGGAGTAACCGGGATGTAATACCCCAGAATATGCAGTTCTCGGCCTTTCCACTCGCTGTTCAGTTCAACCGCGGGTACAACTCCGACGGCACTAAGATCTGGCCGGCCTTCCCCTTTCCCGCTCCCTGGTTCTTCTCTCTCTGTCTCTATGGTCTCTGCTACCTCGGTTTCGGCGGCGCCGGATAGGTGTGGCATGCCGGAAAGCCCGAAGAGGGCCCGGAGTCCGGCAGTAGTATCGTGATCGGCTATCCCTACTGCTCTTAATCCTTTGGAGGCTGCGTAGGAAAGAACATCTAGAGGCGACAGAAGTCCGTCTGACGCCGTAGTGTGAACGTGAAGATCACAGGGCTCTGCCGGAGGAGCATGCACTAGTTCCTGGGTCCCACGATTAGTTTTATGGCCGTGCGTTCCTGGCCCTCGATCAGGATATCGGTGAACGCCGGAATGCAGACCAGGTCGATCCCGCTGGGGGCGACAAAGCCTCGTGCAATGGCTACGGCTTTAATGGCTTGGTTCACGGCGCCTGCTCCGATTCCCTGTATCTCGGCGTATCCCCTTTCCCTAATGACCCCGGCGAGGGCACCCGCCACCGCATTAGGATTTGACCGAGACGAGACTTTGAGCACTTCGACTTGTGGCATTTCGTGACGGTCTACGTTGCTTACTCCCACGCTAATCCCCCCACGATCCTGTGACAGAAGTTGTATGAGACATCAAGTAATGGCAGTTCATTTCCAATTCTAAGACGGAAGGGTGATTTTGGCAAGCGGAAATTGTATGACGAGCACAAACGGCGTTTCTATTCCAAAACCCTGAAACGCTCAATATGCTGGGCTCTACCGCGGCTGTCCAGCGAGCAGGCCACTCCGCACAGCTGGCGTTTGCCTTCCGCGGGCTCGTGCCTCACGGGCATCTGGGTGAGGAAGCGCTTGAGGATGATCTCTTTCTCCACCCCGATAACTCCCTCATAGCTGCCGGTCATCCCGGCGTCGGTGATGTAGGCCGTGCCGCCGGGGAGTATTGTTTCGTCGGCGGTCTGGACGTGGGTATGTGTGCCGAAGAAGGCGCTCACGCGCCCGTCCACGTAATAGCCTGCCGCGATCTTCTCGGAGGTTGCCTCGGCGTGGAAGTCCACGATGATGAAGGGGGTTGTGAGCCTAAGCTTGGCGATCTCCGCGTCTAGCGTCCTGAAGGGGCAGTCCAGGTCTTGCGGAGAGTACACTCGCCCGCAGACGCTAATGACGCCTACTTGCTGGCCGCTCCTCGAGTGGAACACGCCTGACCCCTTTCCGGGAACTCCGGGTGGGAAGTTGGCCGGGCGGAGGATCCTCTTGTCCGCGTCCAGGAGCGGGTAGATCTCCTTCTTGTCCCATATGTGGTTGCCCGAAGTCATGGCGTCTACGCCCATGGCGAACAGCTCGGCGGCAACGTCGTGGGTAAGCCCGGCGCCGCCTGCCGCGTTTTCGCAGTTTACGACTACGAAGTGGGCGTCATACCGGTCCATCAGACCAGGCAGGCGTTCCTTAAGGAACGACCTGCCCGGCGAACCGAAAACGTCACCTATGAAAAGGACGTTTATCACAGCGAACCCACCTACTTGTCAAACACCAGCACCTTTTCGCCTTCTCTCAAAGCGACCAGTTTGCGGGTGCTTTCAAGGTTTCTCACTTGGTTAACGGTGTCCTGCAAGTACACTCTCGCCGAGGCGTTCATATCGTCGCCGTTCGCCGAGAAGTCTCCCTCGTCCGACGCGTAAAGGACCCTTGCCTTGCTGCCCAAGAGCTCCACGGTAAGGTTGAGCTCGCCGGGCGTGATCGACGCGATGTCGCGTTCGATGAGCAAGCAGTAGAAGTCGTCCATCTTTTCCCACATGCATTCCGTGATGAGCGCCCTGGTGCCCGTAAGCTCGAGATAGACGCTCACCGAATCCAGGTATGACTTCAGTATGTCCTTTCTAGTCTTGGCGCTCATGGGTCCTTTGCATAGGAACGCCAAGTTCAGCGCCTTCCGTTTAGGGTCGTAGGTCACCCTGGATACTTGAGGGTAGGCCACAAGGAGCGTTGCCAGTATCTCAACGTCCTTGCTGGAGGGCCTCACCGAATTTGCTGCTGGTATTCCCCCGCTTCCCACGGGTGCTCTTCTTGCCAACGGTATCTCTCCTTGTCGCCTGCGACCATCCATGGATCGCCGGCGACCGCTTGATGCAGAAGGCCGGCGATCACTTCGCGTAGCCAACCGCTCTTGTTTCTCTGACCACTACCACTTTAATCTGGCCCGGGTACTCTATGTCTTTCTCGATCTTCTTAACGATGTCCCTTGCCAGCCTTACGGCCCCGAGGTCGTCTATCTTCTCGGGTTTTACCATTATCCTAATCTCGCGTCCCGCCTGGATCGCGTAACTCTTGTCGACTCCCTCAAAGGAGTTGGCGATTTCTTCTAGTTTCTCCAGGCGCTTTAGGTACATTTCAAGAGTCTCGCGGCGCGCTCCGGGCCTTGCGGCGGAGATGGCGTCGGCGGCTGCCACCAAGAAAGCCTCGATGGACTGGGCCTCAACATCTCCGTGGTGCGCTTCTACTGCCCGGATCACGTCGTGGGACTCACGGTACCTGCGAAGGAGGTTCACGCCAATCGCTACGTGAGACCCCTCAACTTCATGGTCGACGGCTTTGCCTATATCGTGCAGTAGACCCGCTCTCTTCGCCACGGCTACGTCTGCCCCGATCTCTGCGGCCATGCTGGCGGCCAAGTGGGCAACCTCAATCGAGTGCTTCAGCACGTTCTGGCCGTAGCTGGTGCGGAACTTGAGGCGGCCTAGAAGTTTCACAGTCTCGGGGTGCAGGCCGTGCACACCGAGGTTCAGTGCTGCCTGCTCACCTTCTTGCTTTATGAGCGCGTCGACATCTTTCTGGGCTTTCTCAACCATTTCCTCAATACGGGCGGGGTGGATCCTGCCGTCCGAGACCAACCTCTCCAAAGCCAGCCTCGCGACTTCACGCCTTATGGGATCGAAACCGGACAGGATGACTGCTTCGGGTGTGTCGTCAATGATAAGGTCGACACCTGTCAGAGTCTCTAGGGCCCTGATGTTGCGTCCTTCCCGTCCAATGATGCGGCCCTTCATCTCGTCGTTGGGAAGCTCCACCACTGACACTGTATTCTCGGCAACGTGGTCGGCGGCGCACTTCTGTATGGCCAGGCTGATGATGCTTCTCGCCTTTGCCTCGGCTTCTTCCCTGGCTTGCGCTTCCGCGTCCCGAATGAGACGGGCGGTTTCCTCTTTCAAAGCGTCTCTTACTTCACCGAGTATCCTTTCTCTGGCCTCGTCCCTGGAGAGCCCCGAGATCCTCTCGAGCTCTTTCAGGGCTTCTTCATGGAGACTGTCGAGGGCCTTGCTCTTCTCCATGAGCGCCCTCTCCTGCCTCGACAGGTTCTCTTCTTTCTGGCTGAACAGCTCCTGCCTGCGGTCCAGAGATTCCTCCTTATTGATAAGGCGCCTTTCGGTGCGCTGCAGTTCCTGGCGACGTTCCCGAACTTCCCGTTCCAGCTCGTCTCTGAGCCTTCCGGCCTCATCGCGGGCTTCTACCAGTATTTCGCGCTTCTTTGTCTCGGCCGACTTTATCGCGTCGTCCAGTATCCTCTTGGCCTCAACTTCCGCCGACTTGATCTTCGCTTCGCCGACGGCCCTGCGGATAAGGTAGCCCGACAGAGCGCCCACCAGCAAGGCAATCAAAGGTACTATCCACTGCATCCAGGTCACCTCCTCCAAGAAACGCGAAAAACCAGACAGCCACCGGCTTATCTGGCAGGACGCATATCTTAGGCCGAATCGGAGGTGCTCTAAAAACCTTATGTGCTTAGCTCCTTAGGTGAGAGACAAAGCTTCTCCCTGCCGGTCGAAACCGCCCAAGGCTAAAGCCGCGGATTTGCACAGTCCCAATGGAAACGCACGGCGCCGGCCCCGGTGGGCCGCCCGTTGCGTACACTTCTGTTAAGGTTTCCAGAAACCAGATTAGCTCGGTCATAGATGTAGGTCGTCTCTTATGCCAGAATCCAGTTGGCCGTCCCCGGATGTCCAACCGGCCGTTCTCAGCGCCGAGGATATCGCCTCGTAGCCGAACCCCCGCCTCTGGAGCCACCGGGCCAACCGTTCGCGTTCTTTTTCAGTTGTTAACACGCTTTTCTTTTCACTCAGGTACTTCCGGGCGGCGAGAGCGGCCAGCTCTTCTTCGCCTAACCCGGCAAACACTTCGTCTACTGCTTCCTCGATGAGCTGCTTGTCGAAGAGCTTCCTCGTGAGCTCAAACACCGCTCTCCTTCTGCCTATTGGACACGCGGCGAGCATCGAACGAAGGATCTCACGACTGTAACTCTTGTCATCCAGATATCCCCACTCGACCAGCTTGGCGATAGCGGTCTCAGCCTCGGTGTCGGAATATCCTTTTCGCCTTAAGGATTCCCTCATCTGTCCTCTTGAGACACGACGTCTCGACAGTACACCCAGAGCGTAATCGGTGGCCGCACGTCTAACGTCTTTTTGTGCCATGGCGTCTACTCTACGTCAACTAGGTCCGTGGCGCCTTCCGCCTTGAACGCGCCTGTCTTCAGCGCATCACGGATCTTCTTCTCGATCTCGGCCGATGTCTCCGGGTGCTCTTTCAAGAACACGCGGGCAGCTTCCTTGCCTTGTCCCAGCCTGGTATCGCCGTAGGAATACCAGGTGCCCGTCCTAGTGATAACGTTCTGGGCCAGGCCCACATCCAGGAGAGAGCCCTCTTTGGAGATCCCCTCTCCGAAGATAATATCAAACTCGGCCTGCTTGAAGGGGGGAGCCAGCTTGTTTTTTACAACCCTTACCCTTGTCCTGGCCCCGATAGTATCTTGGCCCTGTTTGATATTCTCTACCCTCCGCACATCCAGCCGGACGGAGGAGTAGAACTTGAGTGCCCTTCCTCCGGGAGTGACCTCGGGATTGCCGAACATCACTCCTACTTTCTCGCGGAGCTGGTTGATGAACACCGCGGTGGAATTGGATTTGGATATGACTGCGGTGAGCTTCCGCAGCGCCTGGGACATAAGGCGCGCCTGAAGGCCCACGTGAGAGTCACCCATTTCCCCTTCTATTTCGGCCCTAGGCGCAAGGGCCGCGACTGAGTCTACGACGATCGCGTCGACGGCGCCTGACCTTACCAGCGCGTCGACTATCTCCAGCGCCTGCTCTCCGGTATCCGGTTGAGAGATAAGGAGGTTATCCACATCAACGCCTATCCTCCGGGCGTAGATCGGGTCAAGAGCATGCTCGGCGTCGACATAGGCAGAGATGCCGCCCGCTTTCTGCGCTTCCGCGATTATGTGGAGCGCCACGGTGGTTTTCCCTGAGCCTTCGGGGCCGTATATCTCTATAATCCTGCCCCTGGGTATTCCTCCAACACCTAAAGCTATATCCAGTGCCAGGGAGCCGGTGGGTATGACGTCGGCCACGGTTTTCTGAGCCGCTTCTCCCCACCTCATAATCGAGCCTTTCCCAAACTGCTTCTCTATCTGCGCGACTGCTAGCTCGAGGGCTTTTTCTTTTTCGAGCATTCATCTAACCTCCAGTTGTTGCCACGTCCCTGGCAGCACCTTCCTATATGAGTATAGCATCACGGCCCATGAGTCACAACGAATGAGTACGTGTGTTCGGTAAGGTTCTCGAACCTAAGTTCCATGGAGACCGAAAGCTGCCAGAGGAGTGTACAGCGCTCCTTCGGGCCTCAGGACGCTTTGCATGAGCACGATCTCGGTAACGTCCCATCCGGGTTTCACATTTTTCTCTTCGAGGTACCGCCTGAAAGAATCCTTCCAGAGAGAACGAATGTCCGCAGGTCTTTGCGCAGGCCCTCCGGAAGGAGACCCCAGGCGGCCAAGTGCCGGACCCCTTTTCTCCCTTCCCAAAGTGATATGAGGGGCAAACGGCTTGGAGTCGCCGTATCCCAGGGCGAAGAGGTTTTTCCTCACATCCCGGGCGAGAGACGCGAGAGGCTCCTTCCCTCCGGTGGCGGCGATATGCAGGATCCTCGGGGCGCCCCTTTCAGGGAAAGCCCCGGCTTCGCAGAAGCTCACCCGGAAGGGGTTATTCCCCTGGATAGCCTCACGCAGGGCTTCCCGTATGTCGTCCAGAGACCGCCTGGGCACCTCTCCTAGGAACTGGAGAGTTATGTGCAGGCTTTCCGGGGCCACGAACCGGTACCCTGGGAAAAGCCTCTTTGCTTCGCCCGTAAACGAGGCAAGAAGCGACCGGACTTCCGCGGAAACCGGTATCGCGACGAAGGTCCGGAGAGTATCGGCGCCGGCTTTCATTTGACTGTCCCTTCCTTGGGACCTTGTGGGCTGCGGCGGGATTTCATGAGCCGCCTCCATAGGACGTAGAGGGCTCTACCTGCCCCGTACTCTTTGATATCGGTCCTGGACCCGGTGTAGACGTACCTCTCAACTTCTGTCCCGTCCTCATCGGCGACGGCCACGTAAACTGTCCCGACCGGCTCGTTCTCCGTGCCGCCGGTCGGGCCTGCAAACCCGGTGGTTGCGACACCTATCTTGGCGCCTGCAAGGGCCCTGACGCCCGATGCCATGGAGACGGCGGTCTCCGCGTTCACCGCCTCGTCTTTCCGGAGCGCTTCATCTGGGACACCCAGGCATGTAGCCTTAATGGCAGGACTGTAGGCAACCACACCCATCTTGAAATAGCGGGAGCTCCCGGGCACGTTGGTCAGCCTGTGGGAGAGGAACCCCCCGGTCACAGACTCGGCTACAGCGATGCTTAGCCCCCTGCGGGCCATGATCTCACCTACGACAGACTCGAGCGTATCCTCGTCTTCGCCGTAGATGTAGTCGCTAAGACGCCTTTTCACCTCATCCGCGGCTTGGTCTACCATCTTCCTGGATTCGGCGGGGTCCGTGTGTCTCGCGGCGATCCTTATCCTTATTTGGCCGCGGCCCGCGTAAGGCGCCACGGTGGGGTTGGCCGAATCCATGAGGTCTCTGATCGCCTCGCCGACCTTGGACTCGGGGATCCCCGAAAGCTTGAGGTTCTTTATGTACAAGGGGACGAGGTCCGTGAAAGTGCTGCGGATAAGCGGGACGAGATGCTCTTCGAACATGGGGATCATTTCCCGCGGCGGGCCCGGAAGCACGCACGCCAGCTTGCCGTCCGTCAAGATAGCCTGACCCGGAGCGGTGCCGTTCTTGTTCCTGAAAGGTATACCGCCTCGGATGATCATCGCCTGTTTCCTGTCTGCGGTCGCCGGTGTCCTCCCGCGGAGGCGGAACCACTCGAGCATGTCCTCCCAGGCCCCCTCGTGGAACTCGAGGGGCAGGTCCAGGGCCGCCGCCAGGCATTCGGCCGTCACGTCGTCGCCTGTGGGCCCCAATCCCCCGGTAGCAATAACCAAGGAGGCGCGGCTGAGCGCCTCCCTAAATGCTCCGGTCAGCCTTGACCGGTTGTCTCCAATCGTCTCTCTCCTGTAAACAGAAACCCCGATCTCCCTAAGCCTTGCAGATATATACTGAGCGTTTGTATCGGTTATCTCCCCTAGGAGGAGTTCGGTTCCGACTGACAGGATTTCCGCTTGCAAGGGCATCACCCCCGCGCCGCTTCTTCTACCTTACGAACCAGTTTTCCTCTGTAAGCCGGGAGCCTCCGCCACCGCCATCTTCCCGGACGGTCCCTTTGTATTAGGGACCTGAGCTCGTCGCCGGGCATGCTTTCCCGATTCATCAAAGCGTCCGCGATCTCCCTTATATGCGAGCGGTGCTTCTTTAGAATGGATGCGGTCCGGTCGTGGCAGCGATCCAGTATCTCCCTGGTGACTTTGGCCAGGACTTCCGGCGCCGCCGTGTCCCTGTCCACCACGCCCAGAGGTGACATCCCGTAAGAGACGATCCTCTTGGCCAGGTCGAGAGCGCGCTGGAAGTCGTTGGACGCCGTCGTGCTCTTCGAGCCGAAGAACATCTCTTCTGCTCCCGCTCCTGCGATAAGGATGCAGATCTCTTCCTCTATGGTTTCCCGCGGATAGACATAGGTGTCATCCTGAGGCGCGTGACGCACGAAACCGAGGGCGTTCCCTCTCGGAGACACGGTTACTTGGGCAACCGAACCCGGCCGGAGGGCCTCGGACACAACGGCGTGTCCTGCCTCATGCACTGCAACCCTGTGGATCTCCTCAGGCGACGGGAGCTTCTCCAGCTTCTCGCCCATAAGGACCTTGTCCAGGGCCTCCTCTAGATCGTCTTGAGATATGGCTTCGCTACCCTTCCTGAGAGCCAAAATGGCTGCCTCGTTGCACAGGCTCTCGAGATGGGCGCCTGACAGCCCAAAGGTCTCCTTGGCAAGGGTATCGATGCTGACCTCGGGCGAGAGCGGCTTGTTCCTGAGATGGAGGTTCAGGATCTCACACCGGCCTTCCCTGTCGGGCAGGTCTACCCTTACCGTCCTATCGAACCGTCCCGGGCGCAAAATGGCTGCGTCCAAGAGGTCCGCCCTGTTCGTGGCTCCGATAACCAGGATGCGCACGTCGTCATCGAGCTTGAGACCGTCCATCTCGACCAGGAGCTGGTTCAAGGTCTGGTCGTATTCGAGATGACCCACTTGGGCGCCTCTCCTTCCGGCCAGGACCTCAATCTCATCGATGAAAATGATGGCAGCCGACTTCTTCTCGCTGCGCGCCATTTTCCGGGCCTTGTCAAAGAGGCCCCTCACCCTCTGGGCGCCCAATCCGGCGTAAACCTCAATGAACTCCGAACCTGAGGCCGATATGAACGCGGAATCGGTGTAGTTGGCCGCTGCCTTGGCAAGAAGCGTCTTGCCCGTTCCGGGAGGTCCCGCCAGGAGGATCCCCTTGAGGGGTCTTATCCCGAGACGCTTTGCCCGGTCGTAGTCCTTGAGAAACTGCAGGGCTTCCATAAGCTCACGTTTGGCGACCCTCTGGCCCCCTACGTCATCGAAAGTAACCGGGGGCCGGTGACCCACTACCGCGCCCACTTTCTTACGCCCGATGTCTCCCAGGTGACCCCTGGATGTTATCAGGAAGTACGTAAGACCTGAGAGAAGCAGCCAAGGGAACACGTTGTAGCCCCTCATGGCCAAAAAGACCACGAGGCCTGCCGCGATACCTGCCATTATCTCGAGCTTCCTCATGCCCCGGCTCCTCCTTTCAGCGGTCTCTGATCGACGATCCTGTAGAGATACGCGCCTTCTTTGGCTATCTGGACGTAGATGCGCTTTCCGTCTACGGAGATCTTGTACTCGAAGCCCGATTCTTCCAGTTTGGAAGAAGACTCACGGATCATCTCGCCAAAAGTGCCCCTCATGGAGGCTTCCTCAACGTAGAAATGGATTGAGTGGTAGGCTTCCTCCAGGACCGGCGTGCCTGCGTCTCCGATCTCAATGCGGTAGGCGGCGGCTCCCAGGTGTTTGCTAACGATCTTGTCCAGGTCCCTGTATGTCTTGGCGAGATCCGGGACCTTCTTGAGATCTATCTGAACGACCGTAACCGGTCCGTCTTTCTCCACGGATGCTCCTACTACATCGCTGTGAGCGCTAAGCTCGCCGACAAGCGGCTTCTTGACGCCGACTTTTTCGTAGGAAGAGTAGGAAACGCTGAGTACGGCCAGGGTGATGACTGCCGCAGCCGCCACGTATATCCACCTGAACCCTCTTGACACTCTTTGGCCCTCCTCTTCCTCAAGATCCGGCCTTCGTGAGCCGAAGGTACCTTTAGCAAACAGTTGACATAATTATAGCAAGTGTGATGGGCCAGTCCTATGGGAAGGTGTGGTAGTTCCCTGCTAGATGGGTGTTTCTTGAGCGAAGAGGGTTAGTATGCCCGATGAGGTTACACGGGCGCGGACCATGCGTCCTTTTTCGGCCCCGGGCGTTCTTACGTATGTTACGCCGTCGACTTCAGGGGCCTGATGTGGGCCGCGTCCTATCCAGAAGCCGGGACGCGCGGAAGGCCTCTCCGGTATTACTTCGATATCCTTCCCGGTCATGGACGCTCCGCTCTCTGCGGCAAGGCGGAGCCCCTGGCGTCGGATGGCCTCGGCCCTTTCGCGGGCGACGCTTTCCGGGACCGGAGCGGGGAGGCTGTAGGCGGGAGTCCCTTCTTCTCGTGAAAACGGAAACACGCCCACACGGTGGGCCCTTATCGCGCACAAGAGGTCCATGGTTTCGAGGACGTCTTGCTCCGTCTCGCCCGGAAAGCCGGTTATGACCGTGGTCCTGAGGTACAGGTCCGGGACTGACCTTCTCAGGGTATCAACTGCCTTGAGGATCTCTTCGGGTCCGGGCCGGCCCATGAGCCTGAGGATCCGCGGCGAGCCGTGCTCGACCGGCAGGTCGATATAAGGCGCAACGTTTGGAAGTGCCATGGACTCAGCAAGTTCTCCATCCACACCGTCGGGTCTCACATAGAGAAGCCTGATCCACCGGATGCCGGGAACAGCGCTGAGTTTCCTGACCAGCCGCGCGAGGAGCCTTTTCCCCTCCATGTCGTAGCCGTAGTCCGATAGGTCCTGTGCTATCAAGTTGAGTTCCACGACTCCCAGCGAAGAGAGGTGCTTCGCTTCGGCGAGGACTTCGTCTTCAGGACGCGACCTCAGCGGTCCCCTGATGGACGGTATGGCGCAGTAGGTGCAGTGGTGCCGGCAACCTTCCGCGACCCTGAGGTAGGCCCACGGCTTCGTGAGGTAGGAATCAAAGCGCAGAGACCCATCTCTCCCCGGGGCCCCCCTTCCGGGTTCGCCTACGTACCGGACTCGACGGTTTCCCGGGGTCACGGCTTCGCAGGAGGCCTTCTCGCACCTCTCCGGCTGAGGTGCCGGTGCTTCGGGTTCAGCAGGTTTGGATGTGCCCTTCCCTCCCAGGACCTCGTCTACGATCTGCACGATGTCCCTGGGAGCTGCGGTACCCGCAACCCCTGCGATCTCCGGTATCTCCCTAAGAAGCTCGTCGGGATACCGCTGGGAGAGGCATCCCGTGACTATCACGGGGGTAGAACCGTCCGTACGGCTCTTGGTCATCTCTAGGGCGTGGAAGATGCCCCGGATCGACTCCTTCTTTGCGTCCTCAATGAATCCGCAGGTGTGGACGATCACGACGTCGGCCCGGCTTACGTCGCCGGTGACTTCGTATCCCGCGGCAATGAGCCTCGACGCCATTTCCTCCGCGTCAACTTGGTTCTTGGCGCAGCCGTACACCGCTATGCAGCATTTTGTCCTGTCCGGTCTCCCGGATGTCGCTCTCTCGTTTCCCATAGCGTTTATCTTAGCATTGAGAAAGGCGCCGTGCCACAGGCTCCGGCGCCTTATGTGTTTCCTCCGGTCCGTCAGACTATGTATGCCTCTATCGTCCGAAGTAGTCCACGATGCCTGCGGCTATGCCTTTTGCCACTTTGTCCTGGAACGCTTCCAGCCTAAGCCTCAGGACATCGTCCCTGCTCGTCATGAAGCCGACCTCAATGAGTGCCGCGGGCATGTATGTCCTGTTCAGGACGTAATACGGGCCCTCCTGAACGTCAATCATCTTGAGGCCTGATGAGGCATTCACCGCCCAGGCTATCTTGGATGCCAGCGTGTAAGACTCTTGGGAACCTTTCCTGTAGAACCCCATTACTCCGGAAACGCCCGGGTCTTTCGGGTACGCGTTGTTATGGATACTCACGAAAAGGTCCGCTCCGTTGGCGTTGGCGATGGAAACCCTCGCAAGGAGCTCATCTACCGGGTATCCCCAGTCACTTCCGGGAGAGTAGTCGCCGTAGCGGGTCATGATGACGGTGGCGCCCATCTCCTCCAAGTATCTTCGGGTCTTAAGCGCAAGTCCGAGGGTGAAGTTTTTCTCCTTGTCCCCCCATGGAGAGATGGCTCCGGGCTCGGCTCCGCCGTGACCTGCGTCCACCACAATGAGCCTCCCTCTTAAGGGTCCCGTCTTGCCCCTGGAGACATCTCCCACACGGTCCAGAGCCGCCCAGGTAAGGGGCCCCACGATACCGTCAGGCACGAGGCCGGAAGCAGTCTGGAATGCCCTGACGGCCTTGTCCGTAATGGGGCCGAAGATACCGTCAACGCGGGCGGCGTAATAGCCCAAAGCGGAAAGGGTTTCCTGGAGCATCTTTACGCTTTCCCCCGTCGACCCTATGCGGAGGAACGGCGCAGTCTGGGCTCGAATAGGTACCAGGAGGAAGAAGCAGGCTGTGAGAAGGAGAATCGCTGGAGTTCTTACCGTTTTGAGCCAGACCTGGCGTTTGTGTGCTTCCATTGCCTTTCACCTTCTTCTGCAGTTAATTGGTGGGGCATGTTCGTATAGTACCTAATCCCGGGTTCATGAGGCACTTCACATAATGAGCCGTGAGGAGCAGCGGTTTGCCAAGACGGAGTGGTTTTCGAGGCGTTTCTGCGGGACAAGCAAGTTTCTGGGGCTATTCCAGTAATCCCCCAGAAATGGCATGAGAGGGGAGGCGCGGCCCGGCCGGAGATCATGAAAAAAGACGTCCTTTCAGTGCTCGAAGAGCTTAGGTCCGATCCCAGATTTCTCTCGGGGATAACGGCATGGCACAAGATCCCGGAGAGAGAGGGCCAGTATGCCCCCATCTCCGAAGAGATACACCCGAAGCTCAAGGACGCACTTGCGTCCAAAGGGATAACCCGGCTGTATACCCACCAGAGAGAGGCGTATGACCTCATACAAGCGGGTAAGAACGTGTGCGTCGTAACTCCGACGGCGTCCGGGAAAACCCTGTGCTACAACCTCCCGGTCTTGGACAGCGTCCTTAAAGACCCCGAGTCGAGAGCGCTCTACATATTCCCCACCAAAGCCCTGGCCCAGGACCAGCTGGCCGAGCTTGCGGACCTCAAGAAACGGGGCGACTTTGCTCTCGAGAGTTTCACCTTTGACGGAGACACGCCCCCTGCCAAGAGACGGCTGGCAAAGGAAGTCGGCCAGATAATAATCACAAACCCCGATATGCTCCACCAGGCCATACTGCCGCATCACCCTACGTGGGTGAAGCTCTTTTCGGGGTTAAGGTACGTCATCGTAGATGAGATGCACGGCTACCGCGGGGTATTCGGGAGTCACGTGACCAACGTGCTGAGGCGCCTTCAGCGGATCGCGCGCTTCTACGGAGCGAACCCGCAGTTCATCTTGGCTTCGGCGACCATAGCCAACCCAGGCGAGATGGCAGAGACTATGGTGGGCGCGCCGTGCGCGGTGGTGGATAAGAACGGCGCCCCGTCGAGCGAAAAGATCTTCGTATTCTGGAACCCGCCGGCGCTCACCCCCGACGGTTCGGTAAGGCAGTCGGCGATAGACGCGTCCTCAAAGATTGCCTCCAGGTTTATTGCCGGACAGGTCCAAACCATCGTTTTTGCCAGGTCGAGGATCGCGGTGGAGCTCTTGGTGCAGTACCTCAGAGACTCCTACAGGGAGCGGTTCGAGAAGGACAGGATACGGGGGTACAGGGGCGGCTACCTCCCGAACGAGCGCCGGGAGATTGAAAAGGGCCTGCGCGAGGGGGAGATCATAGGCGTCGCTGCCACAAACGCCCTGGAACTCGGAATAGACATAGGCAATCTGGACTGCGCTATTATGGCCGGATACCCGGGGACCATCGCCAGCACGTGGCAGCAGGCCGGCCGCGCGGGCAGGAGGTCGGGCGTCGCGGCGGCCATCCTTGTCGCCGGTGCGGGTCCGCTCGACCAGTTCATCGTGAGGAACCCCGACTACTTCTTCGGTCAGAGCGCCGAGTACGGGCTCATAAACCCCGACAACCCGTATATCCTCGGCGAACACGTGAAATGCGCCGCGTATGAGCTGCCTTTTAAAGACAGCGACGAAGGCAGGATGTTCGCTGGCAGGGACGTTTTGGCTTACCTCGAGCATCTCAAGGACCAAGGCATAGTGAACCTCTCAGGCGGGAGATGGCACTGGTCTTCGGATTCATTCCCTGCGGCAGGCGTTAGCCTCCGTTCTGCCTCATCGGACAACTTCGTGGTCATAGACCAGACCAACGGGGCCGAAGTCATCGGCGAAGTCGACTGGTTCGCGGCTCCCATGCTCATACACGAACAGGCCATTTACATGCACCAGGGGCAGCAGTATCACGTGAACCGCCTGGACTATGACGCGAAGAAGGCCTATGTAAAGAAGGTTAAGGTAGACTACTACACCGATGCCAACCTGGCGGTGGGTATCAGGGTTATGTCGGTGGACAAGGAAGATAACGAAGGATTTTTCCGTCCGAAGTTTGGAGAAGTTTCGGTCACGGCGCTGGCCACCATCTACAAGAAGATGAAGATGTACACCAACGAGAACGTGGGCTGGGGGCAGATAGCCATCCCCGAGATGAACATGCACACGCAGGCTATGTGGTTCACTCTCCCGGACCACATCGTCTCTTCAATGAACCCCCGGCTGGTGGGAGGCGTATTGTCCGGCCTTGCCAATGTGATACTCAACATCGCCCCGCTCTTCCTAATGAGCGACAAGAGCGACCTCGGCGTGGCAGTGGAGGTCCGTTCACCCCATGACGGGAAGCCCACGGTGTACCTATATGATTCATACCCCGGCGGCGTGGGGCTTTCAGAGAAGGCGTACTCCCTGCTCCCCGACATACTTAAGGCGGGACTGGAACTCATCTCCGCCTGCGATTGCCAAGACGGCTGTCCTGGGTGCGTCGGCCCACCCGGAGAGTCAGGTGAAGGGGTTAAAGCTCTCTGCCTAAAGGTGCTCAAAGACGGCATCGGGACCTAAGTGGCCCTTGTAAACCTCAAAGGATCGTATATCGGGTGGCGAATGACTTGCCTGATAAGGAAGTCTTGGAGCGGCTGAGGAAGATGATAAAGGAGCTGGAGTCGAAGACCGCTGATCCTGCAGCCGGTCCTCTCTCCGGCTCTTCACCTTTCCCCTTAGCTTCTTCGTCCTCTTGCACATCTTCGGATGCTTCGCCGGTCTCCGGGCAGGGCTCCAAAGATTCTCCGCGGCGGGATCCTCTTCCCCTTTATACCGGTACCAGACACGAGGACGGGTACTCGGTGATAAGTACCGTCTACGCCCGTGGGGCTTTTCCCGAGCTTCTTCCTCCCACGCCGGCGTCGCTGTACGGGTTCCGCTCTCTGGAACCGTCTCTTAAGTCGCTGGATAGGTGGGCATACCTTGACATCGAGACGACGGGACTCATGGGAGCGGGTACGATCGCCTTCTTGGTCGGCTTGGGCGGGTGGACCCCGGAAGGTTTTGCCGTGGACCAGTATCTCCTTACCTCGAGGCAAGGCGAGGAGAACATGCTGGACGCGCTCGTTAAGGCGCTGGAGGGAAAAGAGGCGCTGGTTACCTTCAACGGCAAAGCGTTTGATGTCCCTGTCCTACAATCTAGGTACATCATGAACTACATGAGGAGCCCCGTCCCCCTGAAAGCGCACCTGGACTTCCTCTCGACAACCAGAGCACTGGGCAGGCGGGCCAGCTACGGTCAGAGCCTCAAGGAAGCCGTCCGCAGGTTTACTGGCTATACCAGGGAGTCCGATATCCCCGGAAACATGATCCCTGCCCTGTACTTCATCTACGAGAAAGAGGACGACCTTTCCGTGCTCTCCCCCGTCCTGAAACACAACCTTCTCGATGTGGTGGATATGGCCTGTCTAGCGCGGGTGTTTGGCGAGATCCTTACGGCCGCTGCCGAAGCCGGCGACCCCGAAGCGTTATTCGGGGCAGGAAGACTGCACCTTAAGCGCGGTAACCTCGAGATGGCAAGGCGGTGCCTTGAGACTGCCGGCGCGTGTGGTCCCGAGTGGCGCAAGGCCCGCGGCGACGCCGAAGCCCTGCGGCTAAGGCTTCTTGCAAGAGTGCTCCGTAAGCAAGAAGACTGGGAAGGCGCCATCGCGGCCCTGGAAGCCCTCATCTCCTCAGCCCCGGCAAAGGATGACGATTACCTGAGCCTATCACGGTGCTACGAGCTTGGGCGGCGGGACCTTTCCAAGGCCATGGAAACCGTGAGGCGCGCCCTCGATAGACATGAAGTCGCTATGGACGAAATCCCCGAGAGCCTGCTCAAGCGCAAGCGCCGCCTAGAGAGGGCCATTGCCCGAGCGGGCTCGAGCCCGGAAACAAGCCGTTAAGGTCCGGTTACGTCCCCCTACTCCTCCCCGTTATACCTCCTTGGCAGGCCGAATAAGTATTAGTTAACCGGGCGAGGGCTCCTCCTACCACCTCCTCTTGAGTCTCTGCGATAAGCCGTGTCTTGCCCTTGCCGGAAGGAGGGTTGGGCACCCATGGTCATATACCTTAAGCCTGCTACGCGTATCCGCATAGCGGCAGTGCTATCCTTGTTCCTCATAGTCCTCGGCGTGAGGGCAGGGCTCTCGGTCCAGAGCGGAACCATCGAGACTGCGGCCAAGATCAAGCCCATAAGCCGCGTGGACACTTCCCTCTTGGAAGTCGGTCTTGTCGTGGACGTGACATCCGGAGGTCCCGAGGAGGTGATGGCGTGCCTCGCGGTCCTCGACGAGCTGGAGGTGAAAGCCACGTGGTTCCTCACGGCCACACTTGTGGAAGCCGGAGAAACTCCGGTCAAAGAGCTGACGTCCCGGGGGCACGAGGTCGGCGTTAAGGGCACCGATGAAAAGCGCATAGACAACCTCCCGCAGGCGGAAATGCTGGACAGGATTCAGAGGGCGAGACAGGCGTTTATGAAAATCGCCGTTCCTACGGCCCCGTTCTTCTATCCCCCCGGCGAACGGTATAGCGATGCGCTGGTCGCAATTGCCTTCCAGGAGGGATACCAGTCCATAAAGGCTGCCGTGGACCTCTCTGGCATGAAGGGAAAAGAGGCGGACGCTGCGCGTAAGATCGCGGAGCGCATTTCTCCCGGAGACATCCTCAAGATCAGGGTGGATAAGAAAGGCATCATGCCTGCCGAGAAGTACCTGGCCTCGCTTATACCGCAGCTAAAGGGCATGAACCTCTCGGTGGTCAGCCTCTCCCAGCTTTTCAAAGGGGTACGGTGATCCTAGAACACTCCCATTCGGACGGCGCGCCGGGTGATCCACGACGCCGCCCTTGCCACAAGGGATATGGGGGATTTGGGGAGCACCCATTCGCCCGTAGCGAGGTCGGCCCTTCCCACCACGTCTTTTCCGAGGAACACGAGTGCCCTGCCGATCACGGTGCCGCCGCGGCACGGGCCGACCTTATCGGGCAGCTCGAAGCGGAGGTCCAGCCCGGTTGAGTTCCGGGGGACGCAGCAGAGGAGGTCCGTTTTCGCGATAACAGGCACCTTCTTCTGGATCGCACCTTCGCATGGGAGTTCCAGGAGGGTCTCTCCCGCCTGCGCCAGCCGGGCCACCCTGAAGTTGTTGAACCCGTAATCCAGGAGGGTTGCCGAATCGGCCCACCTGTCGTGGCTTGCGAGGACGACCGAAAGAAGTCTCGTGTCACCGCGGGTTGCCGACGCAACCAGACACTGGCCGGCCGCTTCGGTCGTGCCCGTCTTGACCCCGTCAGCTCCCAGGTAGAGCCAGAGTAGTCTATTGGTGTTCGCCAGCTGGGACTTGACCCGCCCGTCGGCATCGATCACGTCTTTTTCGCGCGTGGCGACAAGGCGCCTGAAAAACGGGTGTTTGAGGCAAGTTCTTGCGATGAGCGCAAGGTCGAAGGCGGTCGTGTAGTGGTTGGGGTCGGTCAGGCCGTGCGGGTTCTGAAACTGGGTGTTGATGGCGCCTATGCTCCGGGCCCTTTCGTTCATCATTTCAAAGAACGCCTCCGCCGTTCCGCCGATGTGCTCGGCGATCGCCCAAGCGGCGTCGTTACCCGAGTTGAGCATGAGGCCATAGAGCAGGTCCTCAAGGGTGTAGACGTCTCCGGCCTTGAGGTACATGCTTGAGCCCACCTGGCCGGCGGCTTCCGCGCTGACCGTCACGAGGTCTTCCAGACGCCCGTTCTCCAGGGCGAGGAGGGCGGTCATCATCTTGGTGACGCTTGCCGGGTGCATGCGGACGAAACCGTTTTTCTGGAAAAGGAGCGTGCCCGTCTGCCATTCCATGAGGACCGCAGCGTAGCACGAGACCGACGGGCGGCCGGGGCGGTCGTAGGGGCCTGCGTAGACGCGCCCGGCAGATCCCCACTCAGTAGGACCGCCGAAGGGAAGCCTGAGAGGAAGCGGCGGGGACAGGACCGTGACCAAGACAAGAAAGACCGATAGGCTGAAAAGCGCGCGACTTCTCAAGATGGCGGGGGCTACTCTGGGGGCTCTCACTTGAGAGCCCCATGGTAGCCTTGGCAGACCTCTTGTCATCCGGGCACTCCCTCTAGGCATGCTGCGAGATCAGGCTATTAGAGATACTACTCCGAGATCTCGCTGCCTATGAAAGGTATGCGCCGCACCTTCATGCGCTGTGAAGCTCTATAGAGACCCATGAAGGCAAGACCTATGGAGATGTATTGAGACCTATTCGGTGGCGACCGTTGACCTGAAAACCAGGTCCTTGACGGGTCCGAACTCGCCGCCGGGCCCGAGCTCCTCCCCACTTAGGACAAGGTCCATGACCCAGGGCTTCCCCGCCCGTATCGTGATCTCCGAACCTGCCGTGAGTTCCACGACCTCTCCGGGCGTTAGCGTCCTCTCAAAGGAGTACTTCCCGTCGGTGTAGACGCTCACCCAGCAGTATGAGTCGCTTTCCCCGTGCATCTTGAGGGTTAGCTCAATGGGCGTCCGGTCAACCGACCACACGGTCTTCTCGTCATTCGGGTCTTCCCTGGTTATCACCGGAGCCGGAGGCTCAGGCGGGGGCTCCTCGGTGCCCGGTTCAGTGCCCGGTTCGGTGCCGGGTTCCCCCACAGGATCGGTGCCCGGACTTGTGGTAGGTAGTCCCCCGGTCGGATCGACTTCCGTCTCCCGGCCAAACAGGAACGCGGGCCTTTCCGTGACCACGTAGTAAGTGGCTGCCGCGAGCGTTACCAGCGCAAGCAGTACCCAGGCCACGCCGCTCCTCCGCCGTCTTTCTCCTTGGATCCGGCGTCTTGGGCGGGTGGATTGCAGCCTGGGAGCCGGAGTTGTCATCGCCGCAGGAGGTGTCGCAGAAGCGCCGTCGGGAGCCGGCGGAACGCCTACTTCATCGCTCGGCGCCGTCTTCACGGCGGGTTGCCGCTGCGGCTGCGATTCCGGTTGCTGCCGGCGCTCGTTCCGGGTTTCGGGCTTCACATCCCTCGGTCTGGCAGGCTTTTCGCCCTCGGCCTGGGCTGCGATATCCTGGTACTCCGCCGCCAAGGCTGAGCCGTCGAGCCCCAGGAAGGAAGCGTAGGTCTTCAGGAAGGCGCGGAAGTATGTCCGGCCGGGCGAAATCGAATCGTCACCCTCTTCTACGGCGATGAGGTACTTAGAGCGTATCTTTGTTTTCTCGGACACCTGTTCTATGGTCAGACCGAGTTCTTCGCGTCTCGCCCTAATACGCGAACCCAGCTCCTTAAGCCTCTCTTTCTTCCTTCCATCGCCGTGAGACACCTCACGCACCCCCTGTCTCTGTCTCTCCTAGGGCCTAATCCTGTTTATCATCCTCGGGAACGGTGAGGCTTCGCGCAGGTGATCGAGGTGGCATATCCATGCCACGAACCTTTCAATGCCAAGCCCAAAACCGCTGTGGGGTACCGTCCCGAACTTCCTTAGGTCGAGATACCAGTCATATGCCTCCATGGGCAGGTTGTGTTCCTTTATACGCTGGACCAGGAGATCGTAATCGTGGATCCTCTGGCTTCCGCCGATGATCTCCCCATAGCCCTCCGGCGCAAGGAGGTCGGCTGCCAGCACAATCTCGGGCCTCTCCGGATGTGGTTCCATGTAGAAAGCCTTTGCCTTGGTCGGGTAGCCGGTGACAAATACAGGGCGCCTGTTTAGGCTCGCCAGGAATGTCTCATGGGGCGCCCCGAAATCGTCTCCCCACTCAAACTCGAAGCCGTTTTCGTTCAGGAGTTTCACCGCGTCGTCGTATGTAAGCCTCGGGAAAGGTGGCACAATGTCTTCGAGGTCGGAAGGGTTGCGGCCCACTTCTTCCAGTTCTCTGGAGCACCGGTCAAGCACCCTGCGGACCACGAAAGATACCAGCCGCTCCTCAAGCTCAAGGAGCTCTTCAAACGTCATGAACGCAGCTTCAGGTTCCACCATCCAGAACTCCGTAAGGTGCCGTCTGGTCTTGGACTTCTCGGCCCGGAAGGTAGGACCGAAGCAGTATACCTTGCCCAGGGCCATGATGGTCGCCTCGTTGTAGAGCTGCCCGCTCTGGGAAAGGTATGCCGTTTCGCCGAAGTACGGCGTGGAGAAAAGCGTTGAGGTCCCCTCGCATGCGGAGGGCGTGAGGATAGGTGCGCTCACCTCCACAAATCCTTCGCTGTCCAGAAACTCTCTGATTGAGCGCATTACCTCTGCTCTTACCGCCAAAATGGCCCTCTGGGTGGGCGTCCTTATCCAGAGGTGCCGGTGGTCCAGGAGAAACTCCGGCCCGTGTTCTTTGAGTGCTATGGGGTAGTCGGGCCATGCCTCAGCGACAATCCGGCAGCTCTTGACCTGGATCTCGTACCCTCCGGGGGCACGGCTGTCTTTGTGGACCGTGCCTTCAACGGTGAGTGACGATTCCTGGTTAAGCCCGTCCAGTCGCTTGAAGAGGTCGTCGCCCATCTCGTTCTTGGTGGCGACGCACTGGATGATCCCTGTCCCGTCCCGGAGGATCAAGAAGAGGATTTTGCCTGAAGAGCGCTTGTTGTAAAGCCAACCGTTTATGCGGGCCAGCTTTCCCTCAAGGTTTTTCACTGCCGAAATCGTTGTGGTAGTGGCTTCGATTTGCTCCGACATCTTTTTCCCTCCAAGCCAAGTTCCCCGGAGAGCATCCGGGGCCTCAGGCGCTCACTTCTTGCCCAGATGTGCTTACTAATATCGATACTTGCAGAGGTTTTCCTAAGTGTCAAGGAATGGTACCTGATGCCTCTGGCGCAGCCTCAGGCTCCAACACCTGGGCTCCGGTCAGCGCGGACAGCTCCCGGAGCACACGTCCCAGTTCCTCCACGGCCGCTCCGTATCCTGCCCAGTTTCCTGCGCGAATGGCCTCTTGTGCCTCTTCCCACAATGCGTTCGCCCGCGCGACCAAACCTCCGACATCGGTAGGCCTCTCTCCGGGCTCGGCTCCGCCCGGAGGTTCAAGCGGTAGCCCTTCACCAAACAGTTGAGACAGCGCATCGGCCGCGGAGGTTCCCATAACTACCTTGCCGCCGTAGTACATAAGCACGAGTTTGAGTTCCGGGATCTTCACGGTTTCGGCCTGAAGGTACAAAGGCTCCATGTATAGTAGCGAGTCGCCCACGGGGTAAGTCAGCAGGTTCCCGCGTATGACCTGGGAGCCGCGCTGGCCCCAAAGGGTTATGTTCGCCGCAATCTGGGGGTTCTGGGAAAAGAGCGATTCTACCTGCATCGGCCCTGGCACCAGTACGTCCTTTGGCACCGCGTACAGGGTGGCCTTTCCGTAATCCGCGTAATCGCACCTGATCCCCAGCCACGCCGTCATGTTGGGCTTTCCTCTCGGCGTAAACGCGGTCATCAGCATGTACTCGGGTTCCTCCTGACCGGGGACGTCGAGCACTATGTAATATGGGGTAACGGTAATCGTCTCGTTCGCGCCGTATATCTCCCGCGGTAGTTCCCAGTAGTCCTCCTTGTTGTAGTACACGTTCGGGTCGATCATATGGTACGTAAGGAGGGCTCTGGACTGGATCCTGAACATGTCCTCGGGATAGCGGATGTGCTCCTTAAGGGAATCGGGCATCTCCGATATGGGCCTCAAGAGCTCGGGGAAGATCTTGGCGTAAGTCGTGATGATCGGATCTTCCGAGTCGGCCTGGTAGAAGGTGATCGTCCCGTCGTACGCGTCAATTACGACTTTCACCGAGTTCCTGATGTAATTCACTCCAACAACCGGGTCAGGCTGGCTGTAAGGGTAGTTGGCCGAGACCGTGTAGGCGTCGAGCATCCAGTAAAGCTTTCCGTCGGCCGTCACGATATAAGGGTCCTGGTCGTACATGAAAAACGGGGCTATGGCCTGCACTCTCTCCATGATGTTCCGCTTCATGACCACCCTTGACTCAGGGGTCAAGGCGCCTGACACCAGTATCTGGTAGTCGCGGAAGCGGAGCATGAAGGCAAGCCGCCTTAAGAAACCTCCCAGGGGTATCCCGGCTTCTCCCTTGTAGAACGTGGGTTCCAGCGTTTCCGTCTCGGCCCTCGGGTAGTCAAACTCGGGTTCCTTGGTGTTTACGACAATGTAGTGGTTGGTGAGTTCCCCGAAGTAGATCTCCGGCCTCGTGACGGTTATGTCGGCCGAAGGCCTGGGCGGTATGTCCTGGAGGTAGAACGCCGGCATGCCGTCGCGGGTCACCTCAGAAGCCGGGCTCATGACGATGCCGTAGCCGTGGGTGTACTTAAGATGGATGTTGATCCACGAGTTCGCCTCAGGGGGAAGCGCCGTGATGTCCAGTTCCCTGGCCGATGCGAGGACCAACCGCAGCTCTCCATTTACCACGTAACGGTCCACGTCTACGTCGTTGAACTTGTAGTACATCCGGATTTCCTGGACCTGTGTGTAGGTGTCTTTGAGGACCCTGTAATCCCAGAGCCTGAAGTTCCGCAAGGTACTCGCGTTCTGCACAAGGTCGGCCTGGGTTATGTTGTTGGCCGCCGCAAACGGAGCGCTGTCTATATCGTCGATCCCGAAGGCGTTTCGGGTGAAGCGGATGTTGTGCTCGATAAACGGGAGCTCGTAAGCCAGTTCGTTGGGCGACACTGTGAAGTTCTGCATGAACGTGGGATAGGCGTATCCCACGCCCAGCGAGAGGATGACAAGCGCCACCACCGAGTAGCCGATGAAGCGCAGGCTCCTCAAGAAAAGGCTTGAGAGCGACAGAAGCGCGCCGAGGATGGCCGCGAAGATAAGCACTCTATATGCGGGCACCTGGGCATGGATGTCGACGTACGAGGCGCCGTAGGCGACTCCGCGCGGAGAATACATGAGGTCCCAGATGCTTATCTGGTAACCCCAAGCCCGGAGCGCGAAGAGGATAGCCGCAAGGATCGAAATGTGTGTCCTGGCCCTTGGCTCCACGGCTATCCTGCGGGGACCGAACCTAATGTCGCCGAAGATGAAGTACGCAAGAGCGGAGACGGCCAGAGCAGCCAGGAAGGCTACCCAGAGGTGCTGTTGGACCAGCCTCACGAAGGGCAGGGTGAAAATGTAGAACCCCACATCCTTGCTGAAAAAGGGATCGCTCAAGCCGAAAGGCGTCTGGTTTAGGTAAGCCAGGACGACGTGCCACTGGGTAAAGGCAGCGATTCCGCCAAGGACTCCGATCACCGCCGACGGCAGCAGAGTCCACCTGCGCAAGTTACGCGGTATCGCTACCGGGACGGGCATCACCAATCCCGCAACCAGCGTGAGGGTCTGTCTCTTCCAGAGCACGGCCTGCAGGCTCAGGAAGGTTATGAGGAAGAAAAAGATGCCGCCCAGAAGTCCGATTACTGCCCTGGCCGAAAGCACGGTTGTGAACACGCTCAAGAAGCCAACTTCCCTGAACCACAGTATGTCGGTATAGAAAACGGCGATGGACGTAGCCCCTATCCCGACGGCCAGGGCTGCTCCTACAAGTACCCACAACCAGTTGCGCCTCAGCATGCGGTAAGACCTCCCTTGATATGGGCCGGCTTGGGCTACCCGGGCTGAAACACTCCTTCTTGCTAACCGCACTCGCTATCTGCCCTTTGGAAAGCCGAGCCAGCTCGATCTAGGATTTCCCTGGACAGTGTGTTTTAGGCTCCCGGGGTGTGACCAATAGATGTTTTCTAGGAAAGAGTTGGTTATCCTGCCTGAAAGGCGCCCGAGAGCAGCGTGATCCACGCGCGTTCAATGCGCCGTCTATAGGTGACCTATGCGGGAAGGCTCAGGGGTTGAGGATGACCACCAGAAATCCTGTCACGAAGCCTACAATGAGCACTGATAAGAGGATATTGTTCGTGAGGCCCGTCACCAGTTCGGAAAAGAGCGCTCCAAAGACGGCCCAGGCGATATCGTTCATGAGATCTTTCATCGTACCCTTTGATGGGTCTGCGAAGAACTCGCCGAAGGCGAACGCCACGGCGGAGATCGCTCCGAAGAGAACAGCCTCTACGACTTCGTCCAAACCCCGCCTCGATCCGGGGATCTTTTCCTTGCCGGAGTCCGGGCCGGCATCTTCGTATATATCCGGGTTGTCTTCTTCCCAAAACGGAAAGGCCGCCAAGGCTTCCATGTTTTCGCTCCTCAGCGTGGAGTCGAAAACATCATATTCGCCGGCGGCCCGTGGGTGTGAAATATCTACTTGAGCATGGGGAGCACAAGACCCTGTTTCCGGGCGGTCTCTATGGCCGTTTCGTATCCGGCGTCGGCGTGCCGCGCGACTCCGATACCCGGGTCGGTATTGAGGACCCGTTCCAAGCGCCAGGCGGCTTCATTTGTGCCGTCTGCCACCACGACCATGCCTGCATGGATGGAAAGCCCTATGCCTACGCCTCCTCCGTGGTGCACCGAGACCCAGCTGGCGCCGGAGACTGCGTTGAGCAGCGCGTTCAGGATGGGCCAGTCGGCGATGGCGTCGGAGCCGTCTCTCATGCCTTCGGTCTCCCGGTAAGGAGATGCGACTGAACCCGTGTCCAGGTGGTCGCGGCCGATGACGATCGGGGCCTTCAGGGTGCCGTCTCTCACCATCTCGTTGATCTTGAGCCCAAACTTCCGGCGCTCGCCCAGCCCCAGCCAGCAGACACGGGACGGGAGCCCTTGCCACTTCACGTGCTTCTCCGCCTTGGTTATCCAGCGGGCAAGCGACTTGTTCTCCGGGAAGAGCTCGAGCACCACCTGGTCTGTCCTCAAGATATCCTCAGGATCTCCCGAGAGAGCGGCCCACCTGAACGGGCCTCTTCCTTCGCAGAACAAGGGCCTTATGTAAGCCGGCACGAATCCGGGATAGGAGAACGCCTCATCAAATCCGGCGGCCTTTGCCTGGCCGCGGAGGTTGTTGCCGTAGTCGAAGACGATGGCGCCTCTCTTCTGCATCTCCACCATGGCCTGGCAGTGTCTCTTCATGGACTCCATGGAACGCTTCACGTAGGTGTTCGGATCCTTCTTGCGGAGCTCGAGGGCTTCTTGGTACGACATTCCCCCGGGGACGTACCCATCAAGCGGGTCGTGGGCCGAGGTCTGGTCCGTCACGACGTCCGGGATCACGCCCATCTCAAGGAGAGCGGGATGGGTTTCGCTTGCGTTGCCGAGGACCGCTATGGAGAGAGGCCTTCCTTCCGCTAGGGCAGACCGGGCCATGGCCACGGCTTCCTCCAAGGAGTTGGCCTTGCAGTCCACGTAGCCGGTCTCAAGGCGTCTTTCAATCCTGTCCGGGTCGACTTCCACGAAAATGCCCACACCGTCGTTCATGGTGACTGCCAGCGGTTGGGCTCCTCCCATTCCGCCAAGCCCGGCCGTCAAGACCAATTTGCCTCTGAGGGAACCGTCGAACTTCATATTCGCGAGGGAAGCCAACGTCTCGTAGGTCCCCTGCAGGATGCCCTGGGTACCTATGTAAATCCAGCTGCCGGCCGTCATCTGGCCGTACATGGTGAGACCCTTGCCTTCCAGCTCCCAGAAGTTCTCCCAAGTCGCCCACGCCGGCACCAGCATGGCGTTGGAAATGAGGACGCGGGGCGCCAAGCGGTGGGTCGGGAAGACGGCGACCGGTTTGCCTGACTGCACCAGGAGGGTCTCCTCATCGCCCAAGTTCTTGAGAGTGTTTACAATGGCGTCGAAGCATTCCCAGTTGCGGGCAGCCTTGCCTGTTCCTCCGTAGACGATGAGATCGTCTGGTTTCTCGGCGACCTCAAGGTTGTTCATGAGCATCCTGAGCGCGGCTTCTTGCTGCCACCCTTTGCAGGTGATCTCACTACCCCTCGGCGCCTTGATTTGCTTCTTGTTCACAGACGGATACCTCACTTTTGTGGAACTAACCCCCACAGAGAATTCTTTACAGCTTCCAGAACTCCTTTGGCGTAGAGGCCTGAAGCCTTGTACATAGCCACTTCTTTCACTTCGTCGCAGGCGTTCCCCACGCAGGCGCTCTGCCCTGCCCAGGACAGCATGTCAATGTCGTTAAGGCCGTCGCCGACCGCCAGGACCTTGCTTGCGTCCAGCCCGTAGGAACGTGCAAGAAACTCAAGAGCCCTCGCCTTGGACACCCCGGGCGCCTGGAGCTCGATGAGGTGCGGCAGGCTCCTGATTATCGAAAGCTCAGTAGTCCAGCGGCTCCGGAAGGCCTCCAGGAGCTCCACGGCCTCATGGGCTTCAGTCCTCACAACGATCTGGGTTGGAGATATCCCCAGTTCCTCAAGGGACGGCACTATCCGGATATCGTAGGAGATGTTCTCGGAATACGCTGCCGTCTCTGCGCCTTCCCACTCAGTGAGCATGTCCTTGCCGGATACGAAGTAGAAAGGAAGATTGAGGGAGCGGAGGTACCGGAGCACGGTCCTAGCGAGGCTCGCGTCGATGCTTTTCTCGTAAAGCGGTTCCTCGCCCACCGCCGAGACCAGCGCGCCGCCGTTTGTGATCACGGGCTCGGTGATACCCAGATATTCAATGTATTTCACTACTGCCCCGAAGACTCTTCCGGTCGCGATGGTGAACCGGAGGTTGTGTTTCCTGCAGAGACCCGCGACTTCCAGGGCCGTATCAAGCCCGGTTTCCCCGGGACCCAAAAGGGTGCCGTCCAGGTCACATGCCACGAGGGATACCTGCGTCTTTTCTCTTGCCTGCATGTCCTCTTCCCTATCTCATCTCAAGTTGAGTATCTTGGGACCGAGCAGTTCGACTTGCTGGACCAGGCAGGAGGCGGCTTCGGCAACTCGATGGGCCGTTTCGGCCACGGAGTCCGCCTCGCCGGTTTCCTCTCCGCCCGCGACTTCGCAGACGCACCATATCGTGTCTCCGCGGACGACGAAGGTCCCCGGTCCCTTAGGAGAAGCGTTCCGCTCCTCCAGGTACTTGGTAACTCTTTCGGGGAAAGCCTCGCCGGGATATGCCCTGACTACCGGGATCTCGAGGAGATACCCGGAAGGGCTTTCTAGGATGTGTACCTCACAGTGGTCCTTGACCAGCCTGAGGTACTTCGCGTAGGGCCTTACGGAAAACCCTCTCCGGCGGAACGTATCTTCATGTCCGGGAAAGATTGCTTTCATGGAACTCGCGTTACCCCCCGGATCCTCTTTAGTCTGATGCTTTAGGCGGCCCGGATGTTATACTTCTCGCGAAGGGGGCGCCAGATGGACGGCATCACTCTGTATGCTATACGTTCTGAACTCAGCGGATACCTGCCGCTAAAGGTACAGAAGATCCACCAGCCCAGGCCCAAGGAACTGGTATTCTCCGTATGGAGTTCTTCCGTCCGGGACCGGCTTATCTTGTCGCTGGAGGGAAACCGCCCTTTCTTCGGGTTTTCCGACGAACGAAGAGAAAACCCCCCTGTTCCTTCCGGGTTCTGCCTCGGCCTCCGCAAGCGTCTTGAGGGCGGAGCGCTCGTCGCAGTAAACCAGCACCGCCTGGACAGGATCCTCTTCCTTGAGTTCCTGGGCCATGATGACCTAGGGAACACTGTGCCGTACGTCATCGTCATGGATATGGCCGGTCGTGGCCAGAACATAGGGCTATACAAGGAAGGTGTGCTGGAAGCGGCGGCTGTCCCGCCGTCAGGAGAGCGCTTCCTCCACGGGAGGCCCTACATTCCGCCTCCCGGTGAAAGACTGGACCTAACTAAGGTGGAGTACGAGGACGAGATTGCTCGGGAACTTGAGTCCGTCTGGTCCCGCGCGCGTGACGGCAGGACACTGAGCCCGTTGGACCTCCTGCGCCTCGCCGTGGAGGGTATGGGCAAAGACCTCGCCATAAGCACGTTGATGGACGCCGGAGTCCGGCCTGAGTCTTCCCTGTCTGCCGACGCGGTCTCCAATCTCGCCCGTTCCCTTCTGGAAGTCTCGGCGCAGCTTAGAAAGTCGGAATATCACCCCGCCATCTATGACGGGGTGAAAGGTCAGCCCGTTTTTCATGTCATTCCCCTCCACCAGTACCGGGTCAAAGAGACCTTTGGTTCGGTCCTTGAGGGCTGCCGGGGCCAGAGGAGACACGAGAACTCGGTGGCAGCCGAAGCTTCGGCCCGGTCGTACGTCGAAAGCCTATATAAGAAGGTGGAGAAAAAGCTCGAGTCAAGGCACAGGGCCCAGCTTGAGGACCTGGCCCAAGCGCAGGACTACATGAAGTACAAAGTATGGGCTTCCCTCATCGATTCGAGCGGGGTGAGGACTCCGCCCGGGCATACCGAAGCCTTGTGCATGGACTACTACCGGGACCCGCCTGCTCAGGTCGCCGTGCCGCTGGACCCGAAATACTCTGCGAGAGACAACGCGAGGAACTACTGGGCGAAATACGCGAGGCTCAAGAGAGCACAAGAAGTCGTCGAGGAAGCCCTGGAGAAGACCCAAGCCGACCTCCAGAGGCTATCGGAAGTCGCTTCGGCCCTCGAGAAGGCAGCCGGCTTGGAGGATCTCGCGAGGGCGGCTTCGGCTATCGAGAGCCTGGCCAGGAAGAACGGTATTTCGTTCAGGCGGCCGTCTGCTCTCGAAGTCCGTCCCGCGGAGAGCCCTAAGAGACCTTCTCGCAGTACTGCGCAAAGGCCCGCGGGGGAACCAAACATTGAGACCATTGAGGGAAGGAACGGAACGGTCTACCTCGTTGGGGGCAATGCCCGGCAAAACGACTACCTGATCACGAAACTCCGGAAACCCGGGGATATCTGGCTCCATGTCAAGAACGCACGGGGCGCTCATGTGCTCCTTCGCCCCGGCGATGCTTTCACCGATGAAGACATTCTCATGGGCGCTAGGATCGCCGCCGAGAGGTCGGAAGCCCGCACGGGCTCAAAAGTCGAGGTGGACTGGGTCCCTGCATCCCGCGTGAGGAAACCCCGCGGAGGAGCGCCCGGCTTTGTCACCTATACCGGCCAGAAGACCGTCCTGGTCTCCCTAGACTCTACCCCTTCCACGCGCAACCCGTGAGGGTGGATAGGTTGACGATGCCTTCCTCTTGGCAGTAATCCTCGAGGTCTGCCAGGATTCTCTTTGGTAGCAGCGGGTCGACCAGGAGCCCCGCGCCGATCCCCACCGCCGTCGCCCCGGCCATGAGGAACTCTAGGACATCCCGGTAAGACGATACCCCTCCCATGCCGATGATAGGTACCTGCACCGCCTGGGCTACCTGATATACGCAGCGGATTGCCACCGGCTTTATGGCCGGGCCCGAAAGGCCGCCCGTCACGTTGCCCAAGACCGGCCGCCTCGTTTTGATGTCGATAGCCATACCGATCAAGGTGTTTACAAGTGACAGGATATCGGCCCCTCCCTCGACCGCAGCCCTGGCTATTGCGACTATGTCCGGGGAATTTGGCGTGAGTTTCACTATGAGGGGCCCCTTCCAGGTCTTCCTTACCGACAAGGCGGCGCGGTAGCAGGAGCGGGCGTCCATACCGAAAGCCATTCCTCCGGACGACACGTTGGGGCATGACACGTTCACTTCGAGAGCGCTTATCCCCTCGACATCCGAGAATATGGTCCCCAGTTCCGAGAACTCCTCGTAGGTGTTCCCGGAAACGTTAACTATGATGGGAACACCAAACTGCCGGAGCCAGGGTATCTTCTCACGGGCCGCTACCTCGGCGCCCGGGTTCTCCAGACCTATGGAATTAAGCATCCCAGAAGGAGTTTCACAAACGCGCGGAGGAGGATTGCCTTCGCGCGGCTTAAGAGTGGTGCCCTTCACCGATACGGCTCCGAACCACCGGATATCTCCGAGACGGGCGTACTCTTCTCCGTAGCCGAAGACGCCCGACGCAGCTACCAGAGGGTTCCGAAGCCGGATGCCGGCCAGTTCCGTAGAGAGGTCGATCATGCGCCCTGGCCCTCCCCTCCAAGCAGTACTTCCCCGGCAGGAAAGACCGGTCCGTCGCTGCAGACATGGAAGTATCCCGAGCGGGGAGGCGCCGCTTTCACGGCGCAGCCCTTGCAGAGGCCGGTGCCGCAGGCCATCCGTTCCTCCAGCGAAACGTAGAGTTCAACTGGCGTGTCCCGGAGCATTGCTTTGACTGCCCGGAGCATTGGTGTCGGGCCGCACGCGACGGCAAGCGGAGGATTGGAGCTCAACGGACCGTTGAACGAGGCCAGGAGGTGCCCGAGAGGTCCGGTCACCCGTCCTTTGACCCCCGCGCTTCCGTCTTCGGTAGCTACGGTGACTTTGCATCCCACGGTCTCAAAGAGAGACGTATCCATCAGGGCTTCCGCAGTCCTCGCCCCGTAAAGGACGGTTATGTCCCTGCAGTGGGGCCCCAGCGACAGGGCAAGAGGATACAGGGGCGCAAGGCCGGTGCCCCCTGCCACCAGCCAGACGGGGCGCCGGCCATGAGGACCGGGGTTTGTCCTTAGGACTCTATCGGTTCGGAGGCCGTTTCCCAGCGGACCCAGCACAGAGACGGTGTCGCCCTCTCTCCATAAGCCCATGAGCGACGTGCCTCTTCCCACCGTGGCCCAGGTGATGCCGATGATGCCTTCCTCGGGAGAGATGCGCGATAGCCCGAACGGCCGCCTGAGAAATGGGTCGTTTAAAGGAGCTACCTTTACCTGCACAAACTGCATGGGCACTGCCCTGAGGGCTATTTCCGGTGCATAGAGCAGGGTGGTATGGACCCCACCCTGCTCTATGTTCATGGAGACTATTCTAGCCTGGGTTTCAACCGGTCCGCCCCCGGCGAAGCTGTTTTCCATGAGACCGGCTTCGCTATATCCTCTCGGCGCGTTTCCGTGCGGGCTTCTCAAGAGACCAGACACCTCTTTTTGGCCACAATTCTTCCTCCTAGGATCGTGGCGTAGGGACCGCCGTCCAGCCTCCATCCCTCAAAAGGAGTGTTCTTGCCTTTGGACCTAAACTCCCTGGGGTTAACCGACCACTCGTACTCAGGGTCGATGACGGTGATGTCAGCGACTGCTCCCTCTGCCAGAGTGCCTCCCGGGACTCCAAGGATCCTGGCCGGGTTCAGGCTCATTGTCTCGGCCATCCTTGTCCACGAGATGATGCCGGGCCTTACCAGTCTGTCGACTATGAGACCGACCGCGGTTTCGAGCCCGGTGATTCCGTTTGCCGCGTAGTCGTATTCCACCCATTTGTCGTCCACGTGGTGAGGGGCGTGGTCGGTCGCAATTGCGTCGATTGTCCCGTCTGCCAGGCCTTGCCTGAGGGCCTCAAGGTCCTCGTCGGTCCTAAGAGGCGGGTTCACCTTCGTGTTGGTGTCGTATCCCGACTCGAGGACCAGCCTGTCGGTAAGGAGCAGGTGGTGCGGCGTGCAATCACAAGTTACCGGCAAGCCCTTTTCCTTGGCGCGCCTTATGAGCTCGACGGAACCCTTCGTTGAGATGTGGGTTAGGTGGAGCCTCCCGCCCGTTAGGCCCGCAATGAGCAGATCCCTTGCGACGATGATCTCTTCTGCTTCACGGGGGATCCCCCTGAACCCCGCCACTGTCGAGACGAAGCCCCTGTTTATCTGGCCTCCCTCGGAGAGGGACAGGTCTTCGGGATGGTCTATCAGCACGCAGTCGAATGCTTTCAGGTACTCAAGGGCCAGGCGCAGGACCTCTGAAGTGGAGACCGGCGACCCGTCGTCGGAAAACGCGACGGCTCCGGCCGCCTTCATCTCCCCCATCTCCGCGAGCTCTTGACCCTTACGCCCCTTGGTGACCGCGCCGATGGGATACACCCGGCACAGGCCCGTTTCGGCGGCCCTCTTCACCACTTCGGCGATAACCGCGTCGCTGTCCAGTGCCGGCTGGGTGTTGGGCATGCAGGCTACCGCAGTAAACCCGCCTACCGCGGCCGCGGCCGAGCCGCTTGCTATATCTTCTTTCTCCTCGAACCCCGGTTCTCTTAGGTGAACGTGCATGTCGATGAGCCCGGGCATAACGACCATGCCGGAGGCATCCAGTATCTCGGCCTCTCCCGGGGTGATGTCCTGGCCCACCCGCGCGATCTTGCCTTCTGATACCAAGATGTCGGCTACTCCATCAAACCCCGAGGCCGGATCTACGACTCTTCCGCCTCTTATGAGCAGGTTTCTTGCCATTATTCTCGCCCTCCCAGGATGAGATAGAGGACTGCCATCCGGACCGCTACCCCCGATGTGACTTGGTCGAGAATAATCGCCCTCGGCGAATCGGCAACGTCGGTTGTGATCTCGACGCCGCGGTTCATCGGTCCCGGATGCATTATGATCGCGTCCTCTTGGGCAAGGCTGAGCCTCTGGCGGTTCAGGCCGTAGAAATCACGGTACTCTCTCTTCGAGGGGAATAGACCCTTGTTCTGCCTCTCAAGCTGGATTCGCAAGGAGTAGACCACGTCGGCGCCTTCGATGGCTTCCTCTACCCTTCTACAGGCTCTAACGCCTAGGTCCTCGATGTACGGAGGCAAGAGGGTGCCGGGGCCGGCCACCGCCACTTCGGCTCCCATCTTGGTGAGGCCGAAGATCAAGGAGCGGGCGACCCTCGAGTGGAGGATGTCGCCCAGTATGGCCACCTTGAGCCCTCTTATTCTCGGCTTGTGCTCGAGGATGGTGAAGATGTCGAGAAGCCCTTGGGTAGGATGTTCATGCATCCCGTCGCCCGCGTTTATGACGGGGATATCCAGCACTTTGGCCAGGAAGTGGCATGAACCTGATACGCTGTGCCTCATTATGGCCACGTCAACGCCCATGACTTCGAGGTTCCGCGCCGTGTCGGAGAGTGTCTCGCCCTTTTGCGCTGCCGATGTCGATGCCGCTATGGATACTGTATCGGCCGACATGTACTTGGCAGCGAGCTCAAACGATGTCCTCGTCCTCGTGGATGGTTCGTAAAACAGAGTACACACTACTTTGCCGCGCAGCGTAGGGACTTTCTTAATAGGGCGCGACAGGATCTCCTTGAGCGAGCGCGCGGTGGACAGGATCGTCTCCATGTCTGCCGTGCTCATTTCTTGGAGCGATAGAAGGTCTTGACCTCTCAGTGTCACGTTAACCCTCCTTGAGTTATGGGCAGTTTCTACTCGTCTTTCTTCTCCGCTATGACCACCTCGTCATGGCCGTCTATCTCGGCGACCTTGACGTGGATGACCTCTTTGCTGGAAGTCGGGACGTTCTTTCCGACGTAGTCTGCCCGTATGGGGAGTTCCCTGTGGCCCCTGTCGACCATGACGGCCACCTGGATGTTCGTAGGCCTGCCCATGTCGATGATGGCGTCCAGAGCGGCCCGGATGGTGCGGCCGGTGTAGAGCACGTCGTCGACCAAAATCACTCTCTTGTTGGCGACGTCAACGGGCATCCTCGTGGGCCCTACTTGGGGCTGCGTGGAGCGCAATGTGAGGTCGTCCCTGTAGAGGGTGATGTCCAGCTCTCCCACCGGGACGTCCACATTCTCGGATTCCTTGAGGATCTGAGCCAGCCTCTGCGCGAGCGGATAGCCACGCCTGTGGATCCCGACCAGTACCACGTCTTCCAAGCCCTTGTTTTTCTCGACGATCTCGTGGGCGACTCGGATGAGGGCTCTTCTCATCGCTTCCTTGTCCATGATTTGTGCTTTCTCGATGAGTTCCATTGATGAAAACCTCCCCTGTATTCTTGCTTCACGGCCAACAAAAAAACTCCGCGTGGCAGAGCGCCTACGGAGTTCTTTTCATGGATACTATGGAAACCCTCCGGATTACCGGACCGGTTACCCTAAGGGTATGCCGGCAGATGACCTTGCGCCAACTTGACCGGGCCATACAGCGCCTCCTTCTCGCCTCACCGGGCTCGAGTTAAAGGAATTGCTCCGGACTGCTTGTCCTCCGGGAGATCATATTCCAGCTCCGGAAAAGCCGTCAAGTTGTTTCGGCTCGTTTATCTTGACGCGACTTCATTTCGATAAGGAAGATGTACGTAGGCTGCGATCCGGGAGGCTGGATGGGCGCCCATGATATCACTCAACCAGGTAATGCAGGCGAGAGATAGGATATTCCGCACGATAACGAGGACTCCGGTAGTCTCTTCAGACTTCCTCTCCGACGCTACCGGCGCCCGAGTGTTCCTCAAGCTTGAGTGCCTCCAAAAACTCAACTCTTTCAAGATTAGGGGCGCTGTGAACCGCGGAATGCTCATGACTCCAGAAGAACGGTCTTCCGGCATAGTGGCTGCTTCATCAGGCAATTACGGAGCAGCCATAAGCTACGTCGCAAACCTCATGGGGGTGCCGGCCCATATCTTCGTGCCGAGAGGGACGCCAGACGTGAAGACCCAGAAGATGAGGCGCTATGGGGCGGTTGTCCGCGTCGAAGGAAGCGGGTACGACGAAGCCCGTTCGTTGGCCATCTTGCACGCTAAACGCAGCGGAAAGCCTTTCTTCGACCCGGCGTCCGACGAAGCCGTAGCAGCCGGTCACGGCACCATAGGTCTCGAGCTAATCGAGGATATCCCAGCGCTGGATGCGGTGATAGTGCCCGTCGGGGGAGGCGGACTCATAACGGGTATCGCCAGCGCCGTCCGGGCGATAGGGCCGTCCATCAACGTGATAGGCGTCCAGACGGAGGCCTGTCCGGCGATGGCCGCAGCCCTGTCTGACAATGTGCTCTACGAGGACTATCCCGCTAAGCCGTCCATATGCGACGCGGTCGTTGGAGGTATCGGGCGGCTTGCCTATGAGAACGCGAAAGAGTGCATAGACTACGTGGCCGTAGTGCCGGAAAGCAGGGTCAAGGAAGCCGTCTGCGAGCTCTTGAGCCGTGACAAGGTGGTGGCCGAGCCCTCAGGTGCCCTTGGAGTGGCCTACCTCCTCTCAAGCGGGGACCGTTTCCGCGGCATGAACGTCGCCGTGGTCATCTCAGGCGGCAATATTGAGTTCGGTCTATTGCGGGAGATAATGAACGTATCCTAGACGGCCTTGCGCATACGGGTCATACGACCGAACCGCGGATTCTTCGTCCCGAGTTCGGTGCGCCTAAGACTCTTCGGCCTGCTCTTGCCTCTCTCTACGAAGGAGCAGTACCTCTCCGATAGCGGCGAAACCAAACACGATAGAGACTCCAATATCGACAAACTTCACGGGCTGACCCTGCAGCCTGTGAACAAGCATTCGGCTCACGCCTGACAGACAGAGGCTCAGGTAGAAAAGAAGCGAGAAGATGCGGTTTTGCCTGAACCTAACGAGCATTAGGATTCCAACTACAACGGCCATGCCTGAAAACACAAGGGGCAGTTTTGTCAAGGCGGGCACCTCCCTGTGAAAGGATTATCCGGACCGCCTTCAAAGACCTTCTGGAGTCAGTCTCCCGGTTTTGTCCCGGCCCTTCCGAGCCTCACCTTTTCTTTGATGCTCTGCAGCCTCTTTAGCGCGACGGCCAGGCTTGATGTTGCCGTGAACGCCAGCGTCTGGAACGAAGGCTGGGCGGCCAGGACCACGAGAGGCAGCAAGAGGCATGCGAGCACCGCGCTCTTGTCGTGGTCGCGGTAGAGGAGATAAGAGACGCCCCAGAGGGCCATTCCAAGGGCTATCATCGGGAACTGGGAGAGAGCCAGGCTTCCGCCTATAAAGGTAGCCAGTCCCCCACCGCCCCGGAAGCGCAGCCAAACGGGCCAATTGTGCCCTGCTATAGCAAAAGCCGGGGTGAGGTACGGTGCCAGAGGGGTGGATGACAAGCCCCCGACTACTGCCGCAAGATATCCCTTTCCCACGTCGCCCAGCAGGGTGAGTATCCCGGGCAGCCAGCCCACGTTAAGCGTCACATTGGTGGCGCCTGCATTTCGAGAACCAAGGTGCCGGATGTCGCGCCCGTCGAAAAGCCTGGTAAAAAGGAATGAACTGGGCACCGACCCGATGATATATGCAAGCCCCAGGACCCATAACACGGCCTTCTCCCCCTTCCCGATATGCCGTGTAACCGAAAGACTTCCGCCGGCAGCCAACGTGTATCGAGATAAGGAGTAGCATTTCCTCGCCAATGAGCGCCGATTCTTCTGCGCGGGGGCAGCTTCGACATTGATAGAGCGGAATCCTCTCAGGTTAGGGAGCCTCAGCCAGTTCCACAGTCCCGCCCATCTATTCTTATGGACAAACGTAGGCCGGCGATGCAGGCATTCTTTGCCGGCAAGCCAGCCTGATCTCCGGAACTTGAGCCGCAGGTCGCAGGAGACCCTTCAGGCCTCCAGGACTCCTACCTGTTGCCTGTGCCTTACCAGAGACTTGGTCTTCCAGGTGCCCCTGCGGTACCACAGGTAGTTGGCGACTGCCCCGCTAATCCATGCGAAAAGCAAGGAGAAGAAAATGGACTCGGGCGCCCCGTTCGGGTTCGCCGGGCTCCTTGTGAGCCACGCCAGACCGTAGGCGACGGGCACCCTGACACATGTGGTGGTTATGAGCGAGATCCACATGGAAGGCATTGTGTCACCGGCGCCCCGCATGATGCTGCCGAACACCTGGGATACCGCAAGCGCGAGGTATCCCAGGGATAGAATGCGCATCTGGCGCGTCCCGAGGGCGATAATCTCTTCGGTGGTCGTGAACATCCGGATGAGGTCGTCGCCGAAAAGCAGGATGAGAGACACCAGTATCACCTGAACGGTGAGGCTTAGCTTGAGGGCGTCCTTGGTGCCTTGGGTGACGCGGTCCATCCGGTTGGCTCCTATGTTCTGTCCTACGAACGTTGCTACAGCCATACCGAAGGTGAACGAAGGCATCACCGCGAAGCCGTCGATCCTCATGACGGCGGTGCTGCAGGTGACGACTCGATACCCCATGCTGTTGGTGAGCGACTGAACGAGCACCATGGATAGGGAGAAAACGGCCTGAGTGATCCCGGCGGGAATCCCGAGCCTGAACAGCTGGCCCGCGAACTTGGCGTCGGGCTTGAGAGTACCCTTGCTTATCTCCACGACATCCTTCATCGTATTGAGCTTCCAGAGACACAGGATCGCGGACACCGCTTGCGAGACGATGGTGGCGACCGCTGCTCCCGCAACTCCCCACCCAAGGGTCCCTACCATCCAAATGTCCAGTGCGGTATTCAGAACTGAAGCCAGGAGCAGGGTTATGAGTGGGAACGTGGAGTTGCCGAGGCCTCTCAGTATTCCCGAAGTGATGTTGTATATGCCCGGCCCCAAGATGCCCCAGAAGATGATCGTGAGGTACGATTTGGCCATATCGAAAGTCTCAACAGGAGTGTTGGTCAACCTGAGGAGCGACCCGGCAAACGGTATTCCGATGGCCATGATCAAGAGTGATGAAATGATGATGAGCGTTATGGCATTGCCTAATGATTTCGAGAGCGACTCCTTATCTTTGGCCCCGAAATACTGGGCCACCATGATGCCGGCGCCTGTCGCTACGGCCATGAAGAGCACTAGCAGAAGGTTCATGACCGGCATCGAGGTCCCCACGGCCGATAGCGCTTTGTCTCCGATGTACTTGCCGACCACTATTGAGTCGACCGTCGCGTACATCTGCTGGGCGAAATTACCTATTATAAGCGGCAGCGAAAACCTGAGCAGATTGGTCATGGGCCGCCCCTGAGTCATATCCTGAGCGCCGAACAGTGACGAGATCTTTTTGAGCACCTAGTTTTCACCCTTCTTGATCAGATAAATAAGTGCACCTATGCATTTTCCGATATCTCGGGCCAGAAAGGCAATACCGTTCGGTGCTCGAAGCGTTGGCGTACGCTCAGATCAGTCAGATATGGTCCATTTGCCGCTTGATGGTGGTTCAGCGGTCCATCCCGCCATCGGCGAAATTGACCGTAGCACGCCCGCTTTCTACGGCGCGCTCGCGCAGCCACTGCGAGAGGGGTGTCCCTCCTGCTGCCTCGGGATCACGGTCTTCTCCGCCCCGGCAAGCCATCTCGGGTTCCAGGTCTTCTGCCTCCATCCGCCACTCCCAGTTTCCTTCGGCGGTCCCGGGCGTGTTCATGCGGGCCTCGCTCCCAAGACCTAATAGGTCCTGGAAAGGGATGATGACCCATCTGGCCTCGCTCAAGTAGATGCGACGCAATATGCGCCGGGCCAGTGCTTGCTTCTCCTGTAGCGTGAGTCTCCCTACATCCGGTCGTCCCTGACCTTCTGCTGTCCCTGAGCACCAACCGATGAGCGTGTCGTTGTCGTGGGTACCTGAGTAGTAGACCCAATCCCCGTCTTGGTCTTCGTCTCTGTGCCTTTCTACCGGTGCCGCTTCACCTTTTTCGCGAGCGGTTTCTGCGTCAAGATCGGCGAGGACCTTATCGGGCGACTCCTCAAACTGAAAGACTTTCATCCCGGGTAGCCCGTAGATGTTCCTTAATACCCTCACATCCGGCGTGATGTACCCCAGGTCTTCTGCGATGAACGGGAGGTCTCCGAACTCCTCACGGAGGGCTTCGAAAAACCGTTTTCCCGGGCCTTTCATCCAGCGACCGTTTTGAGCGGTAGACTCGCCCGCCGGGACTTCCCAGAAGCCGGCGAACCCCCTGAAGTGGTCGAGGCGCAAGTAGTCGCAAAGACAGAGCATCCTGCGTACCCGAGCTTTCCACCACGCGTAGCCGTCCTTCTCCATCTCGCGCCAGTTGTACACGGGGTTACCCCAGAGCTGACCGGTAGCGCTGAAGTAGTCCGGAGGCACGCCGGCCAAGCCTTCCGGCCTCCCTGTTTCATCCAGCTTGAAAAGGTGCCGGTGAGCCCACGTGTCGCAGCTGTCGGCGTCCGTGTAGATCGGGAGATCGCCCACTATCTTGATCCCGTGACGGTTGGCGTAAGCCTTTAGCGACTCCCATTGGCGCTGGAACGCGTACTGGAGGAAACGCTGGTACTCGATTTCCTGAGACAACTCAGCCCTTCTTTCATCTAATGCCTGCGGCATTCTCTGGGCCAGCGGCTCGTCCCACTCTACCCAAGGGAGCCCGTTCATTTTCTTCTTGAGCGCCATGAAGAGGCAGTAGTCTTCCAGCCACCGTTCGTTCTCGCGCACGAATTCAGCCAAAGAAAGGCCCTCCGAACTGTCCGCCTGCAGTCTCTGTTCTTCGGGTGGTCTCTTACGAAACCTTTCCCATGCTTTCCTGAATAGTCGCTCCTTTACCTCAGCGACCAAGAGGTAGTTCACCTTTCCTGCCCCCATGCCGCCTTGGCGGAGGCGTTCCAGCTCCGGCGACAGGTCGCCTTCCGTGAGCAGGTCTTCTTTGAGGAGAAGGTCAGGGCTTATGAGGAGAGGGTTTCCCGCCATCACCGACGGACCTGAATACGGCGAATTGCCGTATCCGGTAGGGTTTAGCGGCAGGACCTGCCAGAGGCTCTGCCCCGCAGATGATAGGAAGTCAACAAACCGTTTTGCCCCTTCGCCCATATCCCCAATCCCCCACCGAGAAGGGAGCGAGGTGAGGTGCAAGAGTACGCCGCATGCGCGCCGCGAAAAGGGGACTTTGGAGGAAGAACCGTGGGCGGAGCCCTGCCCCCGGGAGCTCCTCTCAAAAACGTAGTACGCTTTCCCCTCCAAGGGACCCAGGGAGCACCTTATTGAGTTACCCGACTCTTCGGGAAGCACTTTTTCTCCCGAAAGAAGTTCCAGAACGCAGAGTTCCCTTGGGTCCGGAGCCGCGGTTTCCGTGAGTTCTCCATCCGTAACTAGAGGTCCCGTTGCCTGCTCGCCTAAACCGAGGCTGAATTCCTTTCGCTCGTAGCGGTCCCTGTTCACGCACACGATTACCTCTTCATGATGACCGTGTTTCCCACTGTTCGGAGCGTGACCGTCACTGACCCGGCGTACGGCTCGGGTCCGGAATCCTAGCACGTCGTCTCCGATGTAGAACGGCTTGAAATCCCCTTCCTTTAGGACGTCGTACTCGTTTCTCAGCCAGATCATCTGCTTATGCCATTGGAGTATCTCGCGGTCTTCGCGTCCCCAAGGGTAAGTCCCCCGGTTGTAGGGGTCGGAGTAACCTTCCAGCCCAGCTTCGTCTCCGTAGTACACGCTCGGGACCCCCGGTAAGGTCATCTGCAGCAGGACCAGCAGTTTGAGCCTACGAACGGCGCGTTCCCTGGCCGGCTCAGATAGCCTGTACTCCTCTCTTTCGGAAGGGCTTAGGCTCCCTTCGGGAGGCGCGTCACCCATCAAGGTGAGGATGCGGATCCTATCGTGGCTTCCCAACAGGTTCATAGCCGCCCGGAAGTTCTCCGGGGGGTAGTTCTCGTAAAGGCTCATGATGCGAAGAGCCGCATCCCGGGCGCTCTCCTGTCCGAGCATATACTTGAGGAGGATGTCCCGGAGGGGGTAGTTCATCACCGAGTCAAGTTCTTCCCCCAGGAAGTACTCCCGGCGCTCGCCGTAGCTTACCTTGTTGCTGGCATCGTCCCAAACCTCTCCGATGAGTACGGCTTCCGGATCGGTTTCTTTCACGGCCGTCCTCAAGCGGCGGATGAACTCATCGGGCAGTTCGTCAGCCACGTCGAGACGCCAGCCTCGGGCTCCTTGTCTGAGCCAGTACCTCGCGACACCGTTTTCTCTGCCCAGCATGAACTCCAGATAGGATGGCTCCAGCTCATTGACATTGGGCAGGTCTTCTTCGCCCCACCAGCACTCGTAACGGCCTCCGGGACACTCCAACCTGTACCACGGATAGTACTGAGACACTTCAGCCTGAAAAGCGCCTAACTCAGGATAGCTTCCGTACTTGTTGAAGTATTTGCTGTCGGCTCCCGTGTGGCTGAAGACGCCGTCGAGGATGATCGATATGCCGCGCCGTTTGGCTTCCCGGACCAGCCGTACAAACGTCTCCAGGTCGCCGTACATGGGGTCGATCTTCAGGTAGTCTCCCGTGTCGTACTTGTGGTTGCTCGCGGCCTCAAAGATGGGATTGAGGTAGAGCACGCTGACGGCCAGCTCTTCCAGGTAGGGAAGTTTGGCGATGATGCCCTGCAGGTTGCCGCCGAAGAAGTCCCACCTTTTGACCCTTCCCTTTTCATCCCTTATGTAGAACGGGGTATCGTCCCAATGAGTGTGGACGAGGGTTTTCTTCTTGGGGTTCAGGATCTTCCCGTCCGGAAAGCCGTTATAAAACCTGTCGACAAATATCTGATACATGACCCCACGCTTGAACCACTCGGGCACTCGAGATGGCTTGTAGACCGTGATCTGGTAAGGCGGACATCTGGGTATTGACAGACCGTGAGGCTCCGGCGACACATCTCGGTCGGAGAGCGGACACAGCATCCCTACTCCCCCGAGCCTGAGAGGGTTATTGTGGTAATAGTACGTCGTGCCCCCTGCCTCAAGCCTGAAATAGTACCAGATGAGGCCGGGCTCCTTTGGGAGTTCCAGGGTCCTTTCGAATATCGTCCCGAAAGCCGGATGCTTCCCCGCGTCCTCGGTTCCGCACAGCGAGAGGTCCTTATACCTGATCATCTGCATCGGGTAGGCTGCCTGGTTTCCCGTTCTCTCCGAGATGACGCACAAGACGCATTCTGTGAGAGGAACTTGGCTTCCGGCCATTAGCCGTAGAGTTACTTGGCTCCCACAGGGACGGGCCCCGAAGGGCTCTCGATACCTCTCGTCGTGAGAATCATGAAAGGCGCGCACACGCGACTCTAATATTGGCCCCGACGCTTCTTCCGCACGCATTATTTCTGAGATCTCCTTGACTCCGAGGGATGAGTCCATAAGGCTATGGTTTCTCGGATTCGGACAGGAAATGCCCGGTTGTTGGGTTTCATACTTTGTGATAGTCTGCACTTAGATAAAGCCTCTTTGGGTGGAAGGAGAAACCGCGGTGGACAGGCGGATCGCCATAATTGCCATCATTGTCGAAGACCGGAACTCGGTAGCTAGGCTGAACGATATCCTCCACCGTCACGGGGAGTATATCATCGGCCGGATGGGTCTCCCCTACGAGAAGCGGAGACTATCCCTCATCAGCGTTGCCCTGGACGCGCCGGCGGATGTCGTCAACTCTTTGTCGGGCAACTGGGGATGCTGCCTGGAGTAACCGCCAAGACGCTCTATGCTAAGACGGGAAGAATCGATGCTGAAGAGTCTGGTAGATAGGCTGGAAGCGGAGAAGCGCCTTTCAGAAGACGAGTTTGACAGGCTGATCACCGGAAGGACTCCCGAGCTTGCCGGGTATCTCTTCGAGAAGGCCCGAAAGGTCCGGGAGCGGTACTACGGCAAGAAGGTGTTCATCCGCGGTCTCATCGAGTTCACCAGCCATTGCCGCAACAATTGCCTCTACTGTGGTCTCCGGAGAGACAACACGACCGCGGAGCGCTACAGGCTTACAGACAGCGAGATCTTTGAGTGCTGCCATCAAGGTTACGCCCTCGGGTTTAGGACTTTCGTCCTACAAGGCGGCGAAGACCCCTACTTCACCGACGAACGGCTATGCAGTATTATCCGCGGCATAAAGAGGGAGTTCCCCGACTGTGCTGTCACGTTGTCCGTCGGCGAGAGAGACCACGCGAGTTATCGCAGGCTCTTTGAGGCAGGGGCCGACCGGTACCTCCTTCGCCACGAGACGGCAGACGACGATCACTACGCGCGGCTCCATCCCCCGTCTCAGTCTCCCGTGGAGAGGAAAAGATGCCTTTTCAGCCTGAAAGACATCGGTTACCAGGTAGGGTGCGGCTTTATGGTGGGTTCCCCCTACCAGACGCCCAAGCATCTAGCCCGAGACATGGTTTTCATGCAGGAGCTGAAGCCCCAAATGGTGGGCATCGGTCCTTTCATGCCGCACCATGCGACGCCTCTTGCAGGGGAGCCCCCCGGGACTCTGGAGCTTACCTTGTTCATGCTTGGACTTACCCGGCTCATGCTCCCCAGCGTGCTCTTGCCGGCAACGACCGCGCTGGCAACCGTAGACCCCAAAGGTAGGGTACTGGGCCTTCTCGCAGGGGCTAACGTAGTCATGCCCAACCTGTCGCCGGCCGGCGTGAGGAGCAAATACCTCCTGTACGACAACAAAGCCATTGCGGGGGCCGAGTCTGCCCAGGCCCTAGACGAGCTGAAGGAGGTGGTTAGTGCGCTCGGATACAGCGTGGTTGTTGACCGAGGGGATTTCGTACCGCCGGAGCAGTGGCCTGCGCCTCAGCCGTCGCGACAGTCAGAGCCGTAGCCGGAATTGCGGCCGGAATCCTTGCCGGCGTCACACTCCAAGTCACAACCAGGGAATCGCGTACACCTACTGACCGGGAAGGCACAGCCTGACCGGAAAGAAAGGAAGATCACAAAATGCGTGAGACCGGAAAGCCTGCTTCATGTTCCGCAAATGCTGGGTCACGACCTCACTACGACCCCAAGTCGACTAGAGCCGAGGAGTTCATCTCTCACACAGAGATCATGGACACCCTCGCGTATGCGTGGGAGAACAGGTCCAACGCTAATCTCATAGACGACATCATCGAGAAAGCCAGAGCCGGAAAAGGTCTTTCCCACCGGGAAGCCGCGGTGCTCCTAGATTGCACCATTGAGGAGAAAAGCAGGGAGATATTCGCTCTTGCGGAAGAGATTAAGAGGAAGATCTACGGGAACCGCGTAGTCCTCTTCGCCCCTCTCTATCTCTCAAACTACTGCGTGAACGGCTGCGTCTACTGCCCTTATCACGCGATCAACAAGCACATACCGCGCAAGAAGCTCTCTCAAGAGGAGATACGGCGAGAGGTAATAGCGCTGCAGGACATGGGCCACAAAAGGCTGGCATTAGAATCGGGCGAGCACCCGGAACAAAGCCCCATCGAGTATATCCTTGAAAGCATTGAGACCATCTACAGCATAAAGCACAAGAACGGCGCCATAAGGCGGGTAAACGTGAACATCGCCGCTACGACCGTGGAGAACTACAGAAGACTGAAAGAAGCGGGTATCGGGACCTATGTCCTCTTCCAGGAGACATACAACAAGGAAGAGTACAGACGCCTCCATCCCTGGGGACCCAAGAGCGACTATGCCTACCACACCGAGGCCATGGATAGGGCGATGCAGGGCGGCATAGACGACGTCGGGCTCGGAGTTCTATTCGGCTTAGGACTCTACCGTTACGATTTCGTAGGGCTCCTCATGCACGCGGAGCACCTTGAGGCCGTCTACGGCGTCGGCCCACACACCATAAGCGTCCCCAGGCTGTGTAGGGCTGACGATATAGACCCGCACGAATTCGACAACGGGATAGATAACGATACATTTGCCAAGATCGTGGCTTGTATTCGAGTTGCCGTACCGTATACAGGCATAATCGTTTCCACCAGAGAGAGCCCCGCAGTCCGAGAACGAGTCCTCAGGCTCGGGGTATCTCAGATAAGCGGTGGATCCCGGACCAGCGTCGGAGGTTACGTGGAAGACGAGCTTCCGGAGGAAGACTCATCGCAGTTTGAGGTGAGCGATAGAAGGACGCTGGACGAAGTCGTCCGCTGGCTCATGGAACTAGGGTACATCCCCAGCTTCTGCACGGCGTGTTACCGCGAGGGAAGGACCGGAGAGGTTTTCATGGACCTCGCCAAGGCGGGCAACATCCACCTGCGTTGTCAGCCCAACGCCCTTATGACCCTAAAGGAATACCTGATGGATTACGCTACTCCCCTTACCAGGGACGTAGGAGAGGCCCTCTTGCGGCGTGAGGTTGAGGAAATACCTCACGAGCGGCTGAGAGAGATAACCCGCAAGAATCTGACCAGGATTGAGGCGGGCGAGCGGGACTTCAGGGTGTAGTAGTTCGGGACTTGGAGTCGAGTTGGAGTCGAACCGGAGTCTATGGAGGGCGGGGTGCCACCTATGAGCTTGAGCAGCACGCCATCGGCGAACAGAACCCACATTGGCTTTTTCGGCAAACGAAACACGGGAAAGTCGAGCCTTGTAAATGCCGTTACGGGGCAGAATGTGGCCATCGTGTCGGATATCAAAGGCACGACAACGGACCCGGTCCTGAGGCCCATGGAACTACTTCCATTTGGACCGGTGGTGATGATCGATACCGCCGGGATCGATGATGAGGGGGAACTGGGCACCCTCAGGGTCAAGAGGACCTACCGGGTGCTCAACAAGACCGACATAGCCGTCCTGGTTGTGGACGCAACCGAAGGCATGACCGCCTACGACCGGGCGATGATTGACCGCTTTCGTGACAAGGGTATCCCCTACATCGTCGCCTATAACAAAGCGGATCTGGCCAGACCGGGTTCTCAGGCCGGGAGTCTCCCGTCGGGGCCGGACGAGATCTGGGTGAGCGCTAAGACGGGGATGAACATTGACGCGCTTAAGGAACTCATCGCACGCCGCGCGCGACGAGACACGCCGCCGCGGCCGATCGTCTCCGACCTGGTTTCCCTGCTGGACCTCGTTGTCCTTGTGGTCCCGGTCGACGAAGGATCGCCCAAAGGCAGGCTCATCCTCCCCCAGCAGCAGACCATAAGAGATCTGCTTGAGGCAGGCGCTGTCTCGGTGGTGGTCAAGGACACGGAGTTGGCGGGCGCCCTTTCTTCACTGGGCAGGAAGCCGCGACTGGTTATCACCGACAGCCGGGTGTTTTCCCACGTCTCCGCCGTCCTCGCGGAAGACGTTTACCTCACATCTTTCTCCATACTGTTCGCCCGGCACAAAGGATACCTCGACAGGCTGGCTGACGGGGCCTTCATGCTGGACCGCCTCTCTGAGGGCGACACGGTGCTTATTGCCGAGGGCTGCACCCACCACAGGCAGTGCAACGACATAGGTACGGTCAAGCTCCCGGCCTGGATCAAGGCCTACACCGCGAAAAAGACCCGGGGGAACTTGAGCTTTGAGTTCGCATCCGGCGGCGACTTCCCCGAGGACCTGTCACGCTACTCCCTCATAGTCCACTGCGGAGGCTGCATGCTTACGGAACGTGAAGTGAGGTACCGCCAGGCATGCGCAAAAGACCACGGGGTGCCCATCACCAACTACGGAATGGCCATCGCGCACATGAACGGGATCCTCGAGCGGAGCCTAGAGGTCTTCCGGGAGTCACGGTCCGGATAGCGCAGGCGGGCGGCAGGCGGTGATTGATGAGGCGAAAATTACGTGTCCCGCAGGATATTCATCCTGCGGAAGTGAATACCCCTTTGTCTCGCCGGACCGCCCGTCCGGCTCTCGAATCACGTACCAGAACGGAGGACCGACATGAAGAAAATCGCAGCCACATTTCTTCTACTGGCCCTGGTTCTCTCCGGGTGCACTAGCTCGAACGTCCCGCCTCCGCCGGCCGCAGTGGAGTCGGGGGACTACTACGCGGTGTACTCCGGAGAACTGACGACCCTCAACTATCTCGTCACATCCACCACGGCGGAAGCCGGAGCTGCGGCCAACTGCGTCGACGGCTTGGTTGAGTACGATAACTTGGGTGTACTGAAACCCGCTCTGGCCGAATCTTGGGAAGTGAGCCCAGACGGTCTCGTCTGGACGTTCAAGATCCGTCCCGGAGTTAAGTGGGTCACATGGGAAGGCAAGGAGTACGCTGAGGTAACGGCCCAGGACTGGGTCGATGCCATGAAGTACATGCTTGACCCCGCCAACGCCTCCCGCGTGGCCAACTTCGCGTTCACGGCCATAAAGAACAGCGAGGAGTACTTCAAAGGAGAGATCACCGACTTTAGCGAGGTAGGCGTCAAGGCCCTCGATAAGTACACCCTCCAGTACACTCTCAAGGCGCCCGTACCCTACTTCCTCACGATGCTCACTTGGGTTACCTTTTTCCCCGTCAACGGTCAGTTCCTGGCCGAAGCCGGCGAGAAGTTCGGCGTCGACAACAAGAACTTGCTCTATTGCGGTCCGTACATCCTGACGGTCTTCGAACCGCAGAACCAGCGGGTTTTCGAGAAGAACGAGACGTACTGGGACAAAGACCATGTCTACATAAAGAGGCTCTACTACAAGTACAACAAGGAAGCAGGGACGCTGGCCCCGGACCTGTTCCTCAACGGAGAGATCACCTCTGCGGGCATCTCGTCATCCATCATCGCCGACTGGATGAACGACCCTGCGAGGAAGGACCTCGTGTCGCCTGCCCCGACCAGCTGGTACAGCTACTTCTACCTCTTTAATTTCGACCCACGCTTTGAAGAGGAGTATGAGCCCGAAAACTGGAGGATCGTCGTCAACAACGCCAACTTCCGGAGGTCAATCTTCTACGCCCTAGACCGGAGGGCCGCCATGCTGACTTCGGAACCGTACGATCCTGACAGGCGGCTCAGCAATACGTTCACACCGAGGATGTTCACCAATGTGGACGGCGTTGACTTCACCGACATAGGTCCCATGAAAGAGATCTCGTCCAGGGACAGCTTCATCCCGGACGAAGCCCTCAAGTACCGGGATATCGCGAAGCAGGAGCTGGCCGGAAAGGCAAAATTCCCGGTCAAGATGCCCATGCCTTTCAACTCGTCGAGCAGCGACTGGGCCAACAGGGTCCAGGTTATCGAACAGCAGCTTGAGAACCTTTTGGGGTCTGACTATATCGACGTCATCCCCATAAGCTATCCGCCCACCAACTTCCTCACGGCATCGAGACGTTCCGGGATGTACGCGATACAGGAGTGCAACGCCGGTCCGGGGTTTGTGGACCCCGACGCCTACACAGGAGTGTTCATGCCCGGAAACAGCCATCTGTGGAGCTCTTTCGAGATTGCCACCGAGTACATGGACGAGGACGGCAAGAACGTCTACGCCAAGATGATCGAAGAGGCGCGGGCGGAGGTCCTCGATGCGAGGAGACGGTTCGAACTGTTCGCCGAAGCAGAGGCTTTCCTCATAAACGAAGCCGTGCTTATACCTTACGCCGTGGGCGGCGGCGGATACCAGGCCACGAAGCTCATGCCCTTCAGCCAGCCCTGGAGCCTGTCGCTCAACGGGATGCTCTTTAAGTACGCGAGAGTACTCGACCACGCCGTGAGCACCGAGGAGTTCAACCAGATCTACGAGCAGTGGCTGGCAGACAGGGAAGCTGCCTTGACAGCGGCCGCAGGCCAGTAAAGAGGCATAGTTTCGCCTTACGGAGAAGTGAACAGGGACCGCCGGGCGGCGGTCCCTCTCAATAGGCAAGCGAGTAGGCCAGAAGACGAAAAGAAGGGAGAAATGATACCGTGCCCATCGACGGCAATAGAGCGATGGATTTCCTGAAGCGGATTTCCTTCCCCAGGCTGGGCGGTTCCGAGGGCGAGAAGAAGGCCGCGGAGATGATCGCCGATGAGCTTCGCGCGATCGGACTGGACCCGAGGATCGAAGAGTTTGAGGTATGGTCGTTCGCAAACCCTGTGGCCAAACTGCAGGTCCTGGAGCCCTACACGGCCGATATCGAGGCATCGGCTCTGGGGCTAAGCGGCTGCACCCCTCCCGAAGGGATAGAAGCCCCGCTCAAGTACATAGAGACCGGTACCGTGGAATTCATAAATGACGTGGAGGGCTGCATCACCCTGGCTACCGGTAACGGCGGCGCGAAAGGTTACGAACGCAGCAAGAAGAAAGGTGTCCTAGGACGCATACTCATCGGCCGCCAGGGCGCGGGCCTCTTCAACCTTGCGGTCAACTCCTTCCAGTTCGAACGCTTCGGCAAGTTGCCCAGCGCGTGGATACGCTACGAAGACGGCCTCGACCTCATCCGTAGAGGCGCCACCAAAGTCCGTCTGTTTGTCTCTCAGGACGAGTTCAAAACCATGTCGCGGAACGTTGTGGTGGAGATTCCGGGGACTTCGGAACCCGACGAGATTATCCTGGTCGGAGCGCATTTCGACAGCGTGTACGACATAGACGGCGCCCACGACAACGCGGCGGGCTCTGTGACCATCCTCGAGATGGCCCGCCACTTCAAAGCAAATCCACCTAAGCGTACCCTCAGGTTTGTCTGGTTCGGAACCGAGGAACTGGGCCTCAAAGGCAGCTGGGCATACATCGAAAAGCACGCGAGTGAACTCAAGAAGCACGTCTTCATGGTCAACGTGGACGTGGCGGGCGGCATCATAGGCACAAACAACGCTTCGGTGATGGCATCGGATAAGGTGCTGAACTACCTGGATGTCATGGGCAAGGAATACGGGATCGGACTGGGCGCCCGTTCCTCCATCTATAGCGGCGACTGCATCCCCTTGGGCCACAAGGGTGTGCCGTCGGTGACATTCGCCCGCGGAGGCGGCGGTCCCATCCACACCAAGGCCGACACCGTCCACGATATTGACGCGAAGCACCTGGCCATGTTGGGTGATTTCGTCCTTGATTTCACGGGCAGGATGGCCAATGCGGTCTCCTTCCCGTTCCCGAGGGAGATCCCCGAGAGCATCAAGAAACAGACGAGGGAGTACATCGAAAACGCCGGCAAAGTGCTCGAGGAGAACGCGGAGAAGAAGTGACGCTTCCCGGAGGGCACCGGCTCGCCCGGGAGTATTCGGCGAAGAGACCGTGTGCCTGGAATTGGTTGAGCAAACAGGGGCCGGAGATGATCCGGCCCCTCTCATATCGCAAGTGCTAGTTCGGGATCAGGCGGAGAATGGCGCTGGGGACATCCGCCAATCTTCCCCGACCGTCGGGCTTAAGGTCCTCTCCCCTGTCGATGAGGAAGTCTTCTACCAAGAAGGTCTTCATCCCGATTGCCTTTGCCACCATGTCCTCCTGCATGTCGTTCCCGATCATGACACACCTCAAGGGATCAAGAGCCAACGCCTCGACGATCTCGCGGTAGTACTCAAGGTGCGGCTTGCAGAAATGCATGTTGTCCAGTGTGGTGATCATCTCCCACGGCAGTGAATCGATGCCGCACCACCTCATGCGCTCCCGCGTTGCGGTTTCGGGGAAAAGCGGTTGGGTGGCCAGGACTATGCGCCAGCCGTTCTCCACGCACTGTCTTACAACGTCCCTTGCTACCGGGTTGTCCGGAACGTGCACCCGGAGCTTCGGATACCTGTCAACGTAGTACCTCTCGATGATGGGCCACACCGTGTCCCACGGTAGGCCCGAAAGACGCGCGAACGACGTCGCGAAAGCCTGTAGGTTGCCTGTCGAAGGATCGAGGTTGGCTATAGTCTCATATGTAGCCCCAAGGAGCGCTTTGCGAAACTCTTCGCCGGACATAAGGCTGGCGAAGTATTCGGCCAGAGCGTCCATGTAGTGCTTGAGGAAGAACTCGGTCTCAACCGGGAGAAGGGTTCCGTCCAGGTCAAACAGCGCCGTCCTACTCAACACCACACCCCCAGGGGCTGTTCGACACGGGCGGAGGCGATACCTCCCACGGAGATCCCTAGCATTTCTCAGAATCAAGTGGTAGAATCTCGACAACGAGGGTAGGTATAGCCTATCCTCAGTCGGTTCAGTATGATGAGGAAACAAGAATTGGGCTATGACGGGGACGAGTAAGGAGTCTTCCGGGCCAAGAGAGCCGGCGGACGGTGAAAAGCCGGTGCTCAGGGGCTCCCGAATATCACCCCCGAGCCGGCAGCCGAAACGGCAGGAACTATAGACCGTAGGGCAACGCTCCCACACCGGCCGAGCCGGGCGGCCTCCTGCCGAGTAGACCTGCCCGCCTTGCCAACGTTAGAAGGCAGTAAAGTGAGCGCGTGAGATTAGTGACTTGCGCGCTAAGCTGGGTGGTACCGCGAGACAAGTCGCCCCGTGCAGGGCGATTTTTGTTTGTTGGAACAAAAACCATGTGGCCCGAGAGGGCGGCCGGTCCGGCAGGCCGGAGAGGGATTATCAGCCGAAGGAGGACTGTACATGGCATTATTCAAAGAGGTAGACCCCAAAAGGTCAGTAAACGAGGTAGAAAACCGGATCCTCCAGTACTGGAAAGACAACGATATCGCCATGAAGAGCGTGGCCGTGCGGGAAGGCAGTCCGAGATGGATATTCTACGAGGGTCCTCCGACGGCCAACGGGAGGCCGGGCATCCACCATCTGATGGCTCGAACTCTTAAGGATATCGCCTGCCGCTACAAGACCATGCAGGGCTTTCAGGTCCACCGCAAGGCAGGCTGGGACACTCACGGCTTGCCCGTGGAGATCGAAGTCGAGAAACAGCTTGGGCTTACGTGCAAGCCTGAGATCGAGGCATACGGGATTGAGAAGTTCAACTCCGAGTGCCGCCAGTCTGTCCTGACCTACGAGAAGCTCTGGCGCGAGTTTACCGAGCGGACCGGGTACTGGGTCGACCTAGACAACCCGTACATCACCATGGACAACGATTACGTGGAGACGGTCTGGTGGATCCTTAAGCGTTACTTCGAGGAAGGTCTCATCTATGAAGGCCACAAGATCCTTCCCTACTGCCCGCGGTGCGGCACTCCGCTGGCTTCTCACGAGGTCGCGCAAGGGTACAAGGACGAGACGATCGATTCTATCTACGTCCGGCTGAAGGTGAAGGGGCGGCCAAACGAGTACCTCCTTATCTGGACCACGACGCCGTGGACCCTCCCCTCCAACGTCACCGTGACGGTTAACCCCGATTCTACCTACGTAAGGGCGAGGCTGGGCGATGATGTCTATTACTTGGTGAAGGACCGGGTGGAAGCGGTCCTCGGGAAGGACGCCGAGATCCTCGAGGAGTTCCCCGGCAAGGACCTTGAGTACCTGGAATACGAGCAGCTCTTCCCCTTCGTGGAAGCGGAGAAGTTGGAAGCCAAGGCTTTCTACGTCACGCTCGGGGATTACGTTATGACCACAGAAGGTACGGGTTTGGTCCACACGGCTCCGGCATACGGTGAGGACGACTACAAGACGTGCCAGAAGTACGGCATCCCTCTCGTCCACTTGGTTGACGAGCAGGGACGGTTCGTCCCCGAGGTCACGCATTGGGCGGGCGAGTTCGTGAAGGAAGCGGACCCGAAGATCATCAGGCACCTTAGGGAAGAGGGCAAGCTCTTCAAGAAGGAGCGCCTCACCCACTCATACCCCCACTGCTGGCGGTGCGATACTCCCCTCCTCTACTATGCGAGGAAGTCCTGGTACATCGCGACGACCAAGTACAAAGACCAGCTCATCGCGGCCAACAAGGAAGTACGGTGGTATCCCGAGCATGTGGGTAAGGGCCGGTTCGGTGACTGGCTGGAGAACCTCGTAGACTGGTCGCTTTCGAGAAACAGGTATTGGGGTACCCCCCTTAACATCTGGCGGTGCGAGAAGTGCGGAGAACTGACCTCCGTAGGTTCGCGCCGGGAACTGGCGGAGCGGGCAGTGGAGAAGGTCGATCCTGAAACCATCGACCTGCACAGGCCCTACGTGGACGGCATCCATCTAAAGTGCTCTTGCGGCGGTCTCATGTCCCGCACTCCCGAGGTCATCGACTGCTGGTTTGACTCGGGCTCCATGCCCTTCGGCCAGTGGCATTACCCGTTCGAGCACAAAGACGATTTCCACGAGCTCTTCCCCGCCGACTTCATCTGCGAGGGCCTTGACCAGACACGTGGATGGTTCTACTCCCTATTGGCCATCTCCACGTTCCTTTTTGGCCGGTCTTCATTCAAGTCAGTGCTGGTCAACGACCTCGTGCTCGATAAGGACGGCCAGAAGATGTCCAAGTCCAGAGGGAACGTAGTTGACCCGTGGGACATGATCGACAAGTTCGGCGTTGACGCCTTGCGCTGGTACCTGGTAGCCGTCTCTCCGCCGTGGGTTCCCACCAGGTTCGATGAGGACGGGGTGCGTGAAGTAGCCTCCCGCTTCTTCGGGACGCTGCTCAACGTCTATGCGTTCTTCACGCTTTACGCCAACATCGACGGTATCGATCCCAACGAGCTTTCGGTCCCGGTAAAGGACCGTCCGGAGATCGACAGGTGGGTCATCTCCCGGATGAACTCTCTAGCCAAGGCTATCCGCGAAGATATGGAATCCTACGAGCTCACGAAAGTGGTGCGCTCGATCTCGGAGTTCGTAGTCGACGAGGTATCCAACTGGTACGTCCGGCGCAACAGGGAGCGGTTCTGGTCCAACGAGTTCGACCTCGACAAGAAGGCGGCCTATGTCACCTTGCACGAGGTTCTCCTGGGTGTCGCCAAGATGATGGCGCCCTTCGCGCCCTATTTGGCCGAAGATATCTACCTGAACCTCACTCAGGGCAAGGCCTATGAGTCGGTCCACTTCGAGTTCTACCCCGAGCCCGACGAGTCCCTAATCGACAAGGCGCTTGAGGACAAGATGGGGCTCGTCATCAAACTCGTTTCGCTGGGGCGCGCTGTCCGCAATAAGGTGCAGATAAAGACGCGGCAGCCTCTCTCCAAAGTACTGGTTAACGGGAAGTCTAGGCCCGTACTTGAGCCCGTTGAAGCCCTTGTCAAGGAAGAACTGAACGTCAAAGCCGTTGAGTATGTGGACGATCTCGGCAAGTACGTGGACTACGAGGTGAAGCTCAACCTCCCGGTGGCCGGTCCTAAGTTTGGAAAGCGGCTCCGGTCTATCGCCGCCGCGCTGTCGTCCGTTAGCCCCTCGGAGATGGTAGAGCGACTTGAGAAGGAAGGCAAGATAGTGGTAGAGATACCCGGCGAAGCCCCTGCCGTCGGTACGGAGCAGGTCGCCCTGGTTCCCGAAGACCTCCAGGTACGGATCACGCCGCGTGAGGGCTTTGCCGTTGAGACGGCCGGAGACACCTTCGCCATTCTCGACACCGAGATAACACGCGACCTGATGCTTGAGGGTATTGCCCGCGAGATAGTCTCCAAGGTCCAAACGACCAGGAAGAACAAGGGGTTCAACGTTACCGACCATATCAGGATGTCCATAGAGAGCGACGCCGTTGTCGGCGAGGCGGTCAGGATTCACAAGGACTACATCACGGGAGACACCCTGTGTGACGAGCTCGAGTTCAAGGAAGGCGACGTCGCTTCTGCCGACGCTTGGGACCTGAACGGGCACAAGGCCCTTATCACGATCGAGAACCTGAGCCCGGACAAGTAACGAGGCGGGAGTTACGGAATTCCAACTGGCTCGCCTGTCACCGTGGTCACGATTACAGTGGCGACGGTGAGGGCGATCTCGAGCACGATTAGGATATATGACCAGTGCCGGAAGAGTAGCCTGAAGTTCTTGCCGAACGCACGGGACCCGAAATCGCGGAAGACCTGTTTTACATCATGCCAGAGTCTCGCGATTTCGGGCCTAATCTTTAGGACCAAGAGCGCTCCGGAAACGCAAATCGAGTAGTAAAGCACGTTGGCGACGTCCTTCCCGTACCTGTTACCTATAGCCGAGAGCAAGCACATATAGGCGTTCCCGGTTGCATGGAAGACAACTGCGGGTACTATGGAATCATGTCTTGCCGTGAGTACGCCTGCTATCACGGCAACCAAGAAAGCCCCAGGAATGCCTAGCGGATGGTGAAACAGTGCGAAGAAGACTGCCGGCAGCACCACCGCCCAACCAGTGCCAAGCGGCCTCAGCGCGTACGAAAAGAAGCCTCTCCAGAACATCTCTTCCCCTAACGGGACCAGGACGGAGGCAGTCACGAATACCGAGAACGTAAGGCGGCTGTCTATGGGAGACGGGAAAAGGTGTCCCCAATGGCTAAGCAAGCCCCGGGTAAGTAGGTCCACGCCTTCCAGGACCAAGACTTCCAGAGACCAGAAAACCAGCGCCAGGGCTATAGGAAAGGCCAACACCGAGGGACTAACGGGGTTAAGGCGGAACACGTGGGCCGGCGCTCCTCGCTTTCGCGAGATCACGAACCAGGAAGAAAGACAAAACACTAATGTGCTGGGCAGCCATTCGTCAATGACCCCACCCAGGAACATGATGAGGAGCATGCCCAGGAGGTGAGCTTTGGGGGGGTCGAAAGGGTCTATAGGACGTTCTTTTCCCTCTGTTCTCTCCGGCAACGGTTCGCCCAACCGGTCCTCATCCCACACAGCAGCAACACCACCAAAGGGGTATTCGACAGGCGGAGTCTTAACATCCTCCAGAGGAGTTCGCAGGAAGTTTCCGGCAAAAAAAGGGGATGAGCGTGAGCCCATCCCACCGTTCTCCGTGTCTTCTCGCATGACCCGGAGAACCGTATAGGAGCGGTGAAAGAGGCTGAGGTGGCACACAAATTGTACTCGTGCGCACAGGCACAACCCCTTCAAGCACACCATATCATCGTACACCGTGAAGAGCAACCTCTTGTCGGTTAATTAGCTAATTATTTCTCGCGCCTGTGTGCGTTGGTGTGCGTTCGTGTGGGCCGAAGGGGTGTAGCCTCTAAGGGTAGCTGCGGCAAATCCAGTGGATTTGCGGTCCCTATATGCTCTCCGCGCGCCTGTATTCCCGTGAGTCCGGCATCTTCCAAGCCATTATGCATCCGAGGAACGCAATAGAGGCTTCGAGGGTGAACAAAGCGGCGTACCCGGTCCGGGCAAGCAGCCAGCCTCCGGCCATGGTAAACAACGTAAGCGGAGCCGCGATGGTGTTAAGGAGGCCAATCAGGGTCGCCCGTATGCCCTCATCAGCGATATCCAGGGTATAGTTGGTGAAGCAGATCCAGATGCCGCCGAAGGCTCCGCCCAGGCAGAAGTACAAGAGGAAGTATGCCGCATAGGCGACCGCCGCGAGACCCGCGAAGTACGCCGCTCTCGCGACCAGGGCGAGAGATCCCGTTCCCAAGACCATCACCGCTACCAGCCTTATCACCCAGAAGGCTCCCCTCTTGTCTCCAAGGTATCCCCAAAGGGGACCTCCCACAACGTTGCCGACCATCTGCGCCGAGACAAACAGCCCTACGGTCGCCGCGGGGAAACCCAAATCCTTCTGAGCGTGGATGGCGAAGAACGGCAAAGCGAAGTACAGGCCGCCGAGCAGTACCCGGACCACTATAAGCCTTCTAAAGAGAGGGTTCATGCTCCAGGCTTCGGGAAGCCGCCGGAGATACTCCGCCATGGGAACCACCTTTTCCGGCTCGCGCGAAGGTGGCTCCTTGAGGAAGTGCATGGACCCGAGCGAACCGTACAGCCCCAGAGCGCCCAGTGCCATAACCATCGCGTAGTTCACAGGGTACCGCGCTTCCATGGCCAGGAGGTAGCGTGTCAGGAACCCGGCGGCGAAAGCGGAGATTCCCCCGAGAGCTTGCATCGTGCCAAAGAGACCGGCGCGAGTCTCGGCCGGGATGGTGCGGGCCACCAAATCCATCCACGGCAAACCGCCGAAGCCGTCGAAGAAAGCGGTCAGGATCAGGCACACGTAGAAGATTCCCAGAGACAAGCCTTTGCTCGTGCCCGCCAAGAGAGACGAGAGAGCCATACCTGCTGCGGCTGCCCGCATGACGTGGCCAGTTGCCATCATGAAGGGTTTTTTCTTAGACAGCCTCTGTATATAGCCGGCAACGAAGAGCTGGGGCACCAGATATCCAAAACTGCGGATGGTGCTTACCAGGCCTATGAGCAAAGGTGAACTGGTCAGGGTGCTCACGTAGGTTGGGAGCACCGTATTACCGTCGATGAAAGATGAACCGAGGCTGAAAAACGCGCCGTCAGCGATAAAGAACTTCCTGTTGTGCGCCGCCAAGACGGCCTTATCGTCTGCTACCTGTTTCTCTGTATCGGCCACGAAAGGAACCTCCGGAGTTTACTGCACTAAACTACAGTACCATAAACTCGGGTTTTCGTGTCCTCACGATACCTGGAGTTCAGCGCCCGCAGGTCAGCGAGCGTGGTCGGCGGTTTGGTTTGAACAAACAGGAAAGGTGAGAACCCGCACTTCATACTTCGGCGTGGAAAACTTCTCCTTTCGCTATTCCAGTTCCACCAACGGAGCATCCAAGACTGCTCTCGCACAGCGGAGGCCTGCATCGTTAAGTCTATAGTACTGCCGGTTGAGGAGAAACCCATGCTCGTAGACGGGTACTCGGCATTGACACACGCCTAAGGAGTCGCCTTCCAGACAGTAAAACACCACCTCAAACCATGGTTCGCCCGCGTCATCCGGGACGGTGCCCAGCTTTTCGCCCGCAAGGATGGTCCTGGTTAGGACCAGCGAGACGTGCATCTCGTCATCGAGTTCGGGAGTGGTCACGAGTTCATAGTAGAACAGCGTGTATGGGTCGCCGAGCTCGAGAGGATCTGGTGCGGGCAGGACTGTTGCCAGGTGTCTGTACAGGGCCAGGTCTTCCGTGTCGAGAAACTTCAGCGCGTCCGCCTGGATCAGTCTCCCCTGCCAAGTAATCTGCAGCGTCGAATCGTCGTTGCGGAGGGTTATGGCGTAATCCGGATACGGCTGCACCGGTGGAGACGGCTCAGTTCCCTCCGTCCAACTCGGGCCTTCGGAGAGGCACTGCTCTAGGATCTCAGCCAGTTCCTCCCTCTCGACTCCGCCGAGCCTCTTTTCCATTCCCGGCACGTCACGGGCAACGACCTTACACTCGTCAGCTTCCAGGATAAGACGTTTCAGTTCGCCTGCTGTGGACGCATGAAGGTCGGCTGGGTTAGGCGAATCCGGTCCCGGCTGTGTTCCTGTGGATTGACTGCTGGTTTCCCTTCTACACCCCCCGGTCAGGGACAAAGGTATCATGCAAGTAAGAAAGACAAGGAACCATGCAAGGACACTCTTACGTGTACGCGATGTCGGCATGTGTTGCACCCCTATGTACCTCAAGGTCGAAAAAACAACCTGCCGAAGTGCCTTCTTCGCGAGATCGACTCGATCCTCCGTGTTTCGTGGTCGCTTGGTGCGCCTCATTTTTTGAAGCGTAGGATGCATTGCCTCGACCGTCGAATGTATATGCTGGGCCGCAATACCGGAGAGTGAGGTCAGCATCTAGGTTCGAAGACCTCTAAATTGATGGAGGGGAATAGATGAAAGCCGTGTTCTTCGACCTCGGAGGGACCCTCTGGGCCCCCTTCGGGCATCTCGCCAAGGATGAAGTAGTAGAGTCTGCTGCCAGAAAGGCGGCTGAGAGGCTCCCGGGCTACCTTTTCGATGGAGTGTCTCAGGATGAAACCGCCCGTCTGCGCCGGGAGTTCGAGTCGAGTCTCGTGTCGGCCATGTCCGAGGCGAGATTTGACCGCAGCGAAGCCCTCAAGCGCGGGGATTTCGCCCATCCTTCTTTCGCGGAGGTAAGCGTCCACGTGATCGTTAGGGACGCCATCCGCCTTGTCTTCGGCAAAGAAGTGTCCGGTCTGTCGCTTGCCGACGAGTTTGGCCGCAACCTCACAAGATACTCTACGCCTTACCCTGAATCCGAAGGAGTACTCGCAGGGCTTAGGGCCGAGTTTCCGGGCATATGCGTGGGCATTGTTTCCAACACGGCGATCCAGCCCCACGTGCTCGACGAATTCTTGAGAGAGTGCCGGCTGTACCCTTACATCGATTTCAGGGTGTACAGTTCGGCTGTGGGATGGCGTAAGCCGCATCCTGCCATCTATGAGGCGGCGCTAAGAGAGGCAGGAGTGCTCCCGCATGAGGTCGTTTTCGTAGGCGACAGCGTCTGCGAGGACATCCGCGCACCGAAGCGCATGGGGATGAAGGCTATCTTCTGTCAAAGGCAACCTCCAGCCGAACACTCCGGGGCCGATGCCGTAGTCGACAATCTCGCTTTGGTACCCGGGTTGATCAAGCGGTTCTCGCGAGGCCAGTAGGGGCCCTGTCAACCCCTGTCGAAAGCGGCCGGCACGCAGCCCGTTCTCTGTCAGCAGGGAATCATGACCTGTCTGTAAGCAAAAAGAAACATACCATGGCACTTCCGGCCAAGATATGGTCAAAACAAAAACCCTGCTCTCCAGCAGGGTCTATATTCGTTTATGGTGTCGGGAGGGGGACTTGAACCCCCACGGTGTTCACCATACGCCCCTCAAACGTACGCGTCTGCCAGTTCCGCCATCCCGACACGGGGATCAGCAAGCACTATCATACTCGTCCCGGAACGCCGTGTCAACATGCGTTTTTAGTTATGTGCCAAGGATACGGCCGGGCCCGGACCAATGGTCTTCGCAACTTACAGACCACTTACCCTGGTGACCTCAATCCCCATATCCTCTAGTCTCTTGATAAACGGGTTGATGCCTGCGACGTCAGATGCGATGTGCCCTGAAATGACCAAGTTCTTACCCGTCGGGAACTCCGCTTGGAGTTTCGGAATCTCGGCCGGCCCGATATGGATGTATACCAGCGTGTCTATCCCGTTCCGGAAATAGACGCTTGCCAGAGCAGCACCTCCGTTGGTCCCCGCTCCGTGGGCTACGACCGTCTTCCCTGCCTTGTTGGAGCCCTTCCCAAGCCCGATCTCCACATTGGTCGGGGCTTCCCTGATTTCGTCAATCGTGTTCAGGGCAGCGACGACATTGTCTACGGTAGCCTCCGGCCCGCATTGAGCGTCAATCGCGTCCTGCATCCTCTTGCGTCCTATTTCATCTAGCGGGTTATGGATGTTCAGGTACGGCATGTTGAGGAGCCGCGCGAAAGACGGAGCGTGGTCGTAGTTGGCCGAGTGCCTCGCAAGGCGCTGGTTGTGTTTCATCCTCTCGATTACTTCGCGGACCTCGTTCTCCGGGACGCCGTTTCGCACAGCGATGTCTACGTGCAGGTCGAGTATGTCCGGAAACGTCAGAACGCTGGGGTCGGGATGGTGGGCCATCACGCAGTCATATCCGAGCTGCTTACCCACCAGGAGTTCGGCTACTCCCATGTCGATTCCAAACAGTATCTTCCTAATGTTCTTGCCGGGAACATGGATCTTTGAGTCAGCCGGGAACTTGCTCTGCCCCGCCATCTCCATGGCAATCTGCATGAGCTGCTCGGTGGTGACCCCGGTGCTGCTGTGTACCATTTTCGTACCTCCGTGAGGGCGCATTGATAGGATGTATCTGTATTGGCTACTGCACGCTCATATCCTTCAGGCAGCCGGTCGTGTACTGCCCGCTTACCCGCCGGCCACTAGATGTCTGCCGGCTTCCTGTTGCCCACCCGGCGGCCTCAGGTCGGCGGTCTATGGACAAACACGGCGTTTCTCGTCAAACTCATGGTGAGAACCGTCCGGCTCCACTATGTGTCACGGAGGGCCATGCCATGAAGGAATTGCTTGGTCACATAGCCCCGATATGCAGGAAGCCGCCCCTCTTCGAGCCCGGCGAGCGGAAGTTCTGGGACGATCCCCACATATCCAAGTCCATGCTAGAGGCGCATCTCGATCCCAGCCACGACGCGGCAAGCCGCCGTCCGGAGATCATTGACGCCACCGTCGACCATCTCTTCGCCTCCGGTCTCCTGAAGGAAGGACTTAGGGTGCTTGACCTTGGGTGTGAACCCGGACTATATGCGGAGCGGATGGCCCGGCGTGGCGCGTGCGTTGTGGGGGTCGACATTTCTGAGCGATCGCTTGACTATGCCCGCAACTCGGCAGCTCAAGGCGGCCTCGACATAGATTACCGGCACATGAACTTCCTCGACATGGACTTCGAACATGAGTTTGACGTCGCCATCCAGGTATACGGGGAACTGTGCGTGTTCTCTGATGAGATGCGTGATAGGCTTCTCCGGGCGGTCTACCGCGCCCTAAGAGCCGGCGGAGTCTTTATTTTCGATGTGACCACCGGAACGCTGCGCAGCAAGAAGGGGGTCTCCAACAGGTGGTATCTAAGCGACGGCGGCTTCTGGAGGCCGGGCAGGCACCTGGTTCTTGAACTAGGGTTTGACTACCCCGAAAAAGACGTCTGGCTGGACCAGTACATCGTCATTGACGAAACGGGCCTCAAAGTCTACCGGAACTGGTACCACGACTACTCCCTAGAGACACTTGAGCCAGTGCTCAAGGCGGCAGGGTTTGCCGTCGAGAAGGTCTGGGACGACCTTGCGGGAACCCCTTACACAGGCACCGGAGACTGGCTGGCGGTGGCGGCGAGGCGAGACGGGTAGCACAGGGCCAAAGCCGAACACTGCCATGCCCGGCAGCCGCTACGATACTATGCGACAGAGCCTCCCGAGGGCCTTCTCCGCGCAGACCCTTCCCGCGCTTATAAGGCTCTTGGCTTTGGCAGGTGTCATGAAGCCGGTGACCGAGACCACGTCGGGCTCAAGGATCAGCGTGGCGTGCTCCTGCAGGTAGCGTTTGGTCGTTTCTCTTGTAGCCAGAGAAAAACTCCGTGACAAGACGGACAGCAGGTTTGTCGGCTTCTGCGGGTGTTCAGCGTGAAGCCCGAGGTCGACGCCTACCGCCTCTTCTGCACCCATCCGGCGCACCTCAAAGACCGGAACCATGTCCTTTACGCCCCCGTCCACAAGGGTGAACTCAGCGAACTTCTTGGGTACAAACACGCCCGGTATCGATATGCTCGCTCTGACCGCCTCTGAGATCTTGGCATCCGTCACGTAGATCCTGCCTCTTGCCCTGAGGCACTCGGTCATGGCGTTCGACTTGGGAGGATCGTTCGTGAAGACCACTAGAAATCCGGTCTCAAGGTCCACGGAAGTAATGGCCAACGGGATCCTTGCATCGCAGAGGGACGCTCCTCCCGTGAGACGGTCTACGGTGGATTCTATGAGGGAGCCGCCCACAAGGCCGCCTATGGCCATCTGCGTGATCTCAAGGGACCTGGAAAGGGGTTTTATCTCGGCATCGTAGATGTCGTCGTTGAAAAAGACGTCGCCGGACTCTTTTTCTATCCTGGTAAGGTCGACGCCCGACGCCCAAAGCCCCGCGACAAGCGCGCCGGCGCTCGTGCCTGCGATCACGTCGGGCACGAGTCCACACCTCTCCAGTACCTCTAGGACCCCGATGTGAGCGAGCCCGTAGATCCCTCCGCCTCCAAGGGCCAGCCCCCACTTCCTCATGACTATCCCCCCGCTTCCGGTTTCACGAACACCGTATGCATGGACAGGGAGATGTGACATGACGAAGAAAGAAGTCGGACTGGGTTCAGACAATGAAGCCAACCCGGAGATGCGGACGCGGTTTCGGGTTCGCCGGCCTAAGCTACGTCGCGGCTCGCTGTTGCCGCAGGCTCCGGTAGACCCTGGTCCCGGTCTCGCCTCTTACGGCTTCGAGAACCTTGTCCAGGGCCGCGATTATCCCGCTCTTGCCTCCGCGCTCGATGAACCTGATTACGGCCCTCACTTTGGGCCCCATGCTGCCCTTTTGGAAATGGCCTTCGCTTTCGTAGCGCCTTAACTCCTCAAGGGTGACTTCTCCAAGCCAGCGCTCCTGAGGGGTGCCGTAGTCCACCGCCGCCCCGTTCACGTCGGTGAGGATGACCAACGAGTCAGCCCCTACTGCGGCTCCGAGACGTTCGGCGCCGAGGTCTTTGTCGATGACGGCCTCTACCCCGCGGAGGATTCCCCCATTTTCAATCACGGGGATCCCTCCGCCGCCTACGGATATGACTACGTGCCCGGCTTCCACCAGGGCCTTGATTGAGTCCGCCTCGACGATGGCTTTGGGGTCCGGCGAGGGCACTACACGGCGCCACCCTCTCCCGCTGTCCTCTATCCACTTTTCGCCGAACTCCTTCTGCCTGGCCTCGGCGTGAAGCCGGTCTTTGAAAGGTCCTACAGGTTTCGTGGGGTTTTGAAAGGCAGGGTCAGATTGGTCCACGAGGGTCTGGGTGACCACCGTGCAGACGGGGATGTGAAGTCCGCATTCTGCCAGGGCGTTTCGGATCTGAGACTGCATCATGTACCCGATCATCCCCTGGCTTTCGGCGCCGCAGACGTCCATCGGCATCGGCGGCACCATGGCGCTCCCGAGCTCGTTCTGAATGAGGATGTTTCCTACTTGCGGCCCATTGCCGTGAGTGATGACTACCCTGTTGCCTTCCTTGATAAGTCGTGCTATCTGCGTGGCAGTCTTCTGGACATTGCGAACCTGTTCGTTGAACGTGCCTTTCTCTCCCCGCGCGAGGATGGCGTTACCGCCCAATGCGACTACGATGGTCTGCACCCGCTAATCCCTCCGTGACAAGTTTGCCCGCTTCTTGCGCATGCGAGGCTTGAATATCCGACGCATATTCTTGCGCCTAATACGCGATCCCTGCAAGCCCAAAATGAGCGAAACGTTCAGCGGCTCGCTGGGAATGGCCGCCTGCTCCGGGTAACGCGCATCAAAAGGGTTTTCTGCGCTATTATCGAATATAGGTGTTAGCGCAGTACTTACGATCTGTGGCTGCCGCGGGATAAGAGAGTTCGGTTGGGTTGTGGCATGAGCGGCGCCTGAGGAGTCGGCCATGCTTCTAGACAGGCTGAAGGTTTGCAGTTACATCCCCGGTGGGACCGAGAAACGCAATGCGCACATAAGCATCATTGACGGCATGCTTTTCTCGGTAATGTCGGGGTTAACGGCTCCCTTCTGGGGTGCGTTCGCCGTGAAACTCGGCGCTACCGACTATACCCTCGCCCTCCTATCGTCCTTACCTGCGCTCATGTCTCTGGTGGCCCAGGTGCCTTCCGCCCTGCTCATTGAGAAGTACGACAACCGGCTTAAGCCTACCCTAGTCTCCGCCGCGTTCTCCAGAGTGTTCTACCTCCTGTTCGCGGTCCTAATCCTCGTGCCCATGCCAGGGCCGACTAAGGCTCTTGTCTTTGTGCTCATGTACTCCCTCATGAACCTCCCCGGCACCATGTGTGGAGTGGCCTGGACGTCCATGATGGGCGATATGTTCTCGGCCTCCTTGCGTGGACGCTTTTTCGGCGAGAGGAACATGCTCTGCACGTTCGTTTCTCTGGTGTCGACGGTGGTTGCCGGCCCGTTCCTCGACGCGGTCCCGTGGCCAACCAACTACGTCTTGCTGTACATCGTCTCGTTCGCCATGGTGATGGGCTCGCTCTACTACCTGAGCAAGCACGAGGACCCGCCCGTGCCTAAGGACGGACGCGCAAGGACCTCGGGGCTTTCTCTATTCGCCCGTTCCATCGCCGACAAGAACTTCGTCCGGTTCCTCGTGGGCGTGTTCGCGGTCCACACCGGGTTCCATATCCCCGCCGGACTTTGGACGATTCTCTGGGTCAAAGAGATGGGGCTCAACAACGCCTGGCTCGGTGCTTTCTCGATAGGATCCGGTCTCATGTCTTTCCTCACATACAGACTCTGGGGGCGCTGGTCCGAGAAGTACGGGAACATGAACGTCCTTATCTTGACGGCTCTGGCCCATATGCCCTTTCCGCTTTTGTACGCCCACTGGCGGTCGCCCTATGTATACCTCGCGATCAACTTGGCCGGCGGCTTTGCAGGCGCAGGTATGAACCTGTCACTTTTCAACGCGCTCCTGGACTTATCCCCGAAAGACGGCAGGCCGGTCTATGTTGCCCTGTACAACATAGCCATAGGCTTCTCCGGGTTTGTCTGGCCCTTCCTCGGAGTGTGGATGTACCGGGCAATGGGGATTACGTCGGCATTAGACTACAGCACCGTGGCTAGGATCATCGGCATGGGCGTTGCCTTTGCGCTCCTATGGAAAAGGCCGCAACCCGCCCAACAGGAAGCCTGATATCGGATCCCGTCGTAGTTTCCAATGAGTTCCCCTAGATGCCCCGTTCAGGTGGCCTGCATTGTGCTTGCTACTTTGCCGGTGAGAAGGCTTTCCCAAGAGCCCTAACCAGTGAATCCCACAGCACCCTGAAGATGTTGCCCCTGGGGACGTCGGTCCTGGCGACAACGGGTTCACGGCCGATTTCCTGGCCGTCCACGGTGAAGATGACTTCCCCGATCTTGCTCCCTGCCTTTACCGGAGCTTCCAGATTGGAGTTCAGGACTACCGTGGCCACAACCTTGTCTTCCTGTCCTTTCAGAACCGTGGCGCCAAGAGTCCGCGGGGCTACGGCCTCTACCTTCCCGCCCTTGCCTTTCCAGACGCGGGCAGTTCCGACTACTGTGTTGGCGGGCATTTTCTCTACATAGGAGTAGTTTCGGTAGGCCCAGTCAAGGAGCGACGTCACTATCTCCGTGCGTGCCCTTTCACCGGCATCTATTGAGTACCCGCGCGCAGAACCCAGGACTATGGCGATTAGGTCCAGGCCCGACCTTTCGGTCAGAGCCACCATATTGAACCCCGCACGGGTCGTAAATCCGGTTTTGAGACCGTAAGCACCGGGGTAGCTCCAAAGGAGCCTGTTCCTACTGAACTGGGGGTCTTTCTGGGACTCACCCGGCGCTGTGTAAGCGAACTCCTTAAGGGCGTGGTACGGCAGGGCTTCCGGGTGGACCCGAATGTATGAAGTCACGAGAGTCAGAAGGTCTTTTGCGGTGACCCTGTTGTCATCGGATAGGCCGTGAGGGTCAACAAAATGGGTTTCAGTCAGCCCCAGTTCCCGTGCCTTGGCGTTCATCCTGTCCACAAACGACGTCTCATTGCCCGCTATGTACTCGGCCACGGCGACGCAGGCGTCGTTGCCCGACATGACTGTAATCCCTTTGATCAGGTCTTCCAGCCTGACTTCCGTGCCGACAAGTATGAACATCTTGGAACCGCCCGTGGCCCAGGCCTTTTCGGACACGGGCACCATGTCGTCCAGGCTCACCTTACCTGCGGCGATCTCATCAAAGAGGATATACATCGTCATGATCTTGGTTAGGCTTGCAGGGATATGGGGAGTCTCGGCCTCCTTAGAGGCGAGTATCCTTCCTGTTTTCGAGTCGGCTATGAGGTATATCTCGGCGTTGACATCCGGCGGAGATTCGGCTGCGAAGACTGCTCTGGCAGGTAAGACGGTAAGTGCCCCTTGCGCCAGGAAGAGAGAAGCAAGAAGCACCGCGATTAGTCTCGATCCGAATTTCCGCGACAACATGGCAACGACCTCCGGCAATATGTATGATGCAATATGGACGGGAGTAATCCGGAACCCACTGGGAAAGGGGGTTCGACCTCTATTGATTCTAGTTTCGTCATGCCTCATGGGTTTTCCCTGCAGGTACAACGGAGTAATAAAGGATTATCCAGGGCTAAATGACGCGATTTCTCGCGTCGCGGTTCCGGTCTGCCCGGAGGTGCTCGGAGGCCTCGGGATCCCCCGCCCTCCCTCGGAGATCATGGGAGGCACCGGTGCCCAGGTCCAGCATGGGGCCGCCCGCGTCGTGAATGTCTTAGGCCAGGATGTGACCCGGGCCTATCTTTCCGGTGCCCAAACAGCGCTTTCCATCGGTATGCAGGCGGGCTGCCGGATCGCCGTCCTAAAAGCAAGGAGCCCTGCCTGCGGCGCAGGTTCCGTCTATGACGGCACGTTCACCGGCACCTTGACGGCCGGTGACGGAGTGTTCGCGGCGCTCCTCCGCACCCACGGTTTCAAGGTCTACACCGAGGACGAGTTTCAAGACGCCTTACTCTCGTTCAATAGGCAGGTCACGGGCGCTGTCTGATGTCCTTGTGACCTTCGGCGCCGTTATCCTGAGGACTCCGTCTTTGTACCTGGCGACCGCCCTGTCAGCATGGACCGCGGTTGGGAACCGTATGGTGCGCTGGAACTGGCCTGAACGCCTCTCTCTCAAGTAGTAGCCGTTCTTGTCTTCTTCCCTGTTCCTCTCGAGAGTCCCGCGGATTGTCAGGGAGTCGGGACCGACTCTTGCCGAGAGGTTCTTGGGGTCGTACCCGGGCACGTCTACCTCGACGATCACTTCGTCTTCCGTTTCATGCATGTCAACGGTGGGCTCGCCCCAGCCTCTGTGCAGCCTGGGCCATCCACCCCAGAAACCCCAGTCCAGCAAGTCGTAAGGCCGCCAGGTCCTGTCTATTGAGTCCCGGCCCCACGGAGATAGACCTTCTCGTTCCATTCAGTTCACCTCCACTGCCTTTGTTCAGTACCAATTGTGGTCTGGCGGGAAGTGAGGTATGCGACACTTTGCGGCAGAGTTTGCGGCAGGATTTGTGAAGGTTCATGCAGCAGGCGGATTAGCACAGCATATATATTGCCAACGGTTTGGCGCATAGAACAGCACCTGTAGTCTATCGATCTGGAAGCAGCGGGTGAGAAAAAGCACAAAAAAAGAAGTGGTGCCGAAGGTGGGATTTGAACCCACACAGGCGTACGCCTACGGCGCCCTGAACACCGCGTGTCTGCCAGTTCCACCACTTCGGCACGGCAAGAGACAGTTTAGCACAGGTAAGGCGTGTCTTCAAGCAGTTCTTTGCATTGCTTAACCTACTCGACGCAGGATTTCTATGGGGCATTCACGAGGCCGAACAGGTTAAAGAGGGCAACTAATGACCGTACCCCGCCATGCCGTGATGTCCGGAGGGTGTTGAACCTGCTCAAGCAGGTGGGTGCCCTCCCGTAGCCTTGCGTTCCTGCCGACTGCATGGCAGTCTACGCGCCACTAAGCGGAGTCCAGGCTCCCTCTCACACGGTGTTGGCTCAAACTCACCGTGACTCACGCACACAGCAGGGTCAATCCTGAACCGAGCGTGACCGCTCGGCACGATCAATCTTATCACCGGGTATTGCCGAACCGCAATTCTTTCCTGGACTGTCGGCGCTTCCAAATTGTGGGCTTTACCTCAGATACTACTCCTTGTCGGATGCTTCGGGCTCTTGTATAATCGCGCAGAAAAGGAGGACGGGCTTACCGAGACAAAGCGAGCCGTCCGGAGGTGAACCCTACCTTGAGCAAGGCAAGACAGGCCGCCTTTACGGCGCTTTTCATAGCGATGTCAGTGGTCCTCACGAGGTTTGCGTCGGTCCGCGTAGCTATAGCGGGAGTCGAGGGGATCAGGATCGGGTTCGGAAGCCTGCCCAACATCATGGCCGGCATCCTGCTGGGACCGGTATACGGAGCCATATCGGGAGCCTTTTCGGACATCATCGGATTCGTGCTCAGCCCGATGGGCGGCTACATGCCCCACTTTACGGTGAGCGCCGGTGTCATGGGAGCCCTGCCGGGTCTTGTCCTTGTCCTCTTGCGGAAAGCGCGATTGAGCCGCCGGATCCCCGAATGGTTTGAGACCGTCTTGGCGGTGGGCACAGGCGTGATAGTGGTCTCCTGGGGTCTCACTCCCTATTTCCTTAACACCCTCTATGGATTGCCCAGGGCAGCGATCATGCTTCCGAGGATTGTCGCGGCGCTCATAGAGATCCCGGCGTACTCAGTCATCATAAGGTCCGTGTCCGTAAGTTACGTGCGCCTCACTGCGAGGAATAAGCCGGCATAGCCATCTAGAAGAGCGCCAGCTGCTCTCCTTCAGGCAGGTTCTCAAGGACGCCTTGTTCCTTGAGCATCTCACACAGTTTCTTCCCGAGTTTGGTGCGCCTCCTGAAGTCTTCGACCGAGGTGAAAGGAGCTTCCTCACGCGCTTCGACGATGGCTTGGGCAGCCCGCTCCCCGATCCCCGGGATGGACACAAAGGGCGGCAGCAGGATGCCGTCATCGGGCACATACTTAGTCGCATGAGACTTGTATAGCGAGGGCTCTCCGAACCTTACGCCTCGCCGGTACATCTCGAGCGCAACCTCGAGTGCGCTGGCTATGTCCTGCTGCTTCGCGGTGGCGTTTGGAGACGAGTTTATTGACTCGATCTCCTTCTTCCAAAGGTCCGGGTTGTTGTGCATGTATTCCACTGTCATCGATGAGCCGTGGAAAGTGAAGTACGCCGCCGCGAAAGCCAGCGGGTGGTGCACTTTGAAGTACGCGATCCGGAAGGCGGTTGTGACGTAGGCGGCGGCATGTGCTTTGGGAAAAAGATACGAGATCTTCTTGCACGACTCGATGTACCACTCTGGCACCGAGACCTTGCGCATGGCCTCTATGTCGGCGTCCGCAAGGGGCTTTCCTTTCCTAACCTTTTCGGCGATAGCAAATGCCACGGCGCTGTCCATGCCCATCTGCATGAGGTAGAGGAAGATATCTTCCCTGGTCGCGATGACTTCTCTAAATTTGGCGACACCGCTCTTGATAAGGTCGCGGGCGTTGTTCGCCCACACGTCGGTGCCGTGGGAAAGCCCCGATATCCTCACCAGGTCTCCGAAGGAAGCTGGCTTAGTCTCGACAAGCATGTTTCGGACAAACCTGGTCCCAAACTCGGGTATGCCGATGGCATCGTCGGGATTCACGCCCGAAAAGAGGGCTAGCGTGTCAGGGTCATCCATAGGTACCTTAAGCGGATCTATGCCCGTCAGCTCGTGGAGCATCTTAATTACAGTCGGGTCGTCATGACCGAGGATATCCACTTTGACCAGGTGCCCGGAAATGGAGTTGTAATCGAAGTGCGTGGTGATGGCTCCCGCGGTGCGGTCGTCCGCAGGGAACTGGAGCGGCGTAAAGTCCAAGACATCCATTCCGGAAGGGATGACCATTACGCCTCCGGGATGCTGGCCCGTGGTCCTCTTCACGCCCTCGATTCCGCTTGAGAGCCTGGTCTCTTCGGCCCGCCTGAGCCTCAGACCTCTTTCTTCGGCGTAGTGTTTCACAAACCCGTATGCCGTCTTGCGGGCCACCGTCGCTATCGTCCCGGCCCTGAAGATGTTTCCCTCTCCCAAGAGTTCCGAGGCGAACTTGAACATCTCGCCCTGTTCCTCTCCTGAAAAGTTCAGGTCAATATCGGGCACCTTCTCTCCGTGGAACCCCATGAATGTCTCAAAAGGGATGTCTTGCCCGTCTCGGAGGAGGTCTTCACCGCATTTCGGGCACTTCCTCGGCGGGAGGTCAAATCCCGACGCAACCTGCACATCCGGCTCAAAGTCGCTCCACCGGCAGCCCGGGCACACGTAGTGTGGCTTCAGCGGGTTCACTTCGGTGACTCCGGTACAGGTGGCGACGAGCGATGACCCTACAGAGCCCCGGGAGCCCACGAAATACCCGTCCGCCAGGGACCTCTCAACCATCCGGATGGCGATCATGTACAGCGAGGAGAACCCGTTGCCGATGATGGCCCCCAGTTCCTTCTCGAGTCGCGCCCTAACCACCTCGGGAAGGGGGTCTCCGTACATGCGCTTGGCCCCTTCTTCCGCAAGGCGCCTTAGTTCACTGTCGGCGTTAGGCAGGTTCGGGAAGTAAGAACCTTCGGGGATCGGCCGGAGGTTCTCCACCGAAGCAGCCAGCTCTACGGGGTTGGTTATGACGACCTCCCGCGCCGCTTCTTCTCCCAGGTAACTGCTTGCTTCGGCCAGTAGTTCGGAAGTCGTCCTGAAGTGAAGAGGCGCCGACTTCTCTCCCTCAAGCATCCCTTTTCCGGAGAGGAGGATCGCCCGGTAGATCTCGTCTTCGGGATCAAGGTAGTGGACGTCGCCGGTCATAACGCACGGGCGCCCTATAGCCTTCGCCAGGTCGAAAATCCTCTTGTTCAGGAGCTCAAGCCCGTTTTCGTCCGAGACGGCCCCCTGACTTATTAGGTGGCGGTTGTTGTCCAAAGGCTGTATCTCAATGTAATCGTAGAACGACGCGATTCTCTCGAGTTTCTCCTGGCTCTCGCCGCGGAGGATGGCTTGCACCAGTTCCCCTGCCTCACATGCCGATCCCAAGAGGAGCCCTTCTCGCTTTTCTTGCAGGAGTCTCCGGGGAATGCGAGGAGTCCGGTAGAAGTGCTTGAGATGCGACTCAGTCACAATCTCATAAAGGTGCCTGAGCCCCTGCTTGTTCTTGGCCAGAATAACCACGTGATAGGCCCGCTCTTTGTCGTCGTCCTCCACCAGGTAACCTTCGAGGCCGTAGATGACCTTCACTCCGTGCTTCTTCCCCTCGAGGTAGGCTTCGGGGAAAGACTGGACCACGCCGTGGTCGGTTATGGCTATGGCCGGATGTCCCCACTCTTTGGCCCTGGCGACTGCCTTCGCCACGGAAAGCACGGAATCCATCTGGCTCATCTTTGTATGTAGGTGGAGTTCGACTCTCTTTTCCGGATGGAGGTCCTGCCGGCATTCAACCTGGCAGGGAGCAATCTCGTCCTCGCCCGCGAGGATCACAGGTTCCGAGTCAAAACGGTCAATGCCCGACCGTCCTCTGAGGACCACATACGTCCCCGGCTCCAACCACTCGATCTTAGCATCCAGATCGGTGAGCCTCACCTTGACCGAGTCGGTTCTGTCGGTCACAACCAATGTGCCCTCTACCTTGCCGAACTGATTGGACCTCCAGCCGACCTCAACGACCTCACCTGCTATGGTTACCTTGCCTTTTTCCCCTCCCGTAAGGTCCTTGATGGGCATGGCCTCGCTCTTCTGGGGAGGAGACTTGACGGACCCTTTTCCGCGCCTGCCTCCACGCCCGTTTGCCCGGCCGGTGGCTTTGTCGCCGTAGCCGGTTCCGTACCATCCTTGAGCGCCGTTTTTCTCGGACGCTCCACTTCCGGCCTGCGCCGAAGGCGCCTTGAACGTCTCCCGGAGTTCTTCGGGGTAGATCCATTTGACCTGGTCTAGTCCGTCCACTTTCTTCCGGAACTCCTGCCTAACCGTGGCGAGAAGCACCTCGAACTCGTCCTTCAGGTAGTCGCGGGAAATCGCCGACCACTGCCTCTTATCGGGAACATCCAAGGTTACGGTCCACGAAGAGTCTCTGGTGTCCACATCGATGGAGCGTATGACAAGGTGGGGCAAGAGGTCTCTGGCGTTCCACTCTCCGGGTTCAATCAGGTCTGTGAGTCTCGGGCACTCCGAAGATGGCTCGATGGTGACGCGGGACAATATAGGTTCCCTCCGGCTGTCATTTTGCTGCTTCGCGGGCTAGACGGACCAGGGCGTCAACGATTTCCGCCTCCGGAACCCTTCCCAGGACCTTACCGTGCCTGAAAAGGATCCCGCCGTCGCGGCCACAGGCTACTCCGACATCCGCTTCTCTGGCTTCTCCCGGGCCGTTTACAGGACAGCCCATGATTGCCACTTTCAAGTGGGCACGCATGTCTTTGAGCCTTTCCGCTACTGCTTCGGCAACCGGTATCAGGTTTACCTGCGTTCTCCCGCAAGTTGGACAGGATATTATCTCAGGGCCGAAAACGGCCGCTTCAGCAGCCTGGAGGATCTCGCGGGCTACCTTCACTTCTTCAAGCGGTGAGCCCGTCAGCGATACCCGTACGGTATCACCAAGCCCGAGGGTAAGCAAAGACGAAATCCCCACGGCAGACTTGATGACGCCGCCCATACCGGGCCCGGCTTCGGTAATCCCGATATGGAAGGGCCAACGGGTCTCCCCGGCCATGAGGGCGTAGGCCTTGACCGTAGCCTTCACGCTGGATGACTTCAGGGATATCACGAGATCGCCTATCCCGTGGTCTTCAAGGAACTCCAGCGAACGCCGGGCGCTCTCCACCAGCGCTTCGGGTTCCGGGCCCCCGTATTTCTCAAGAATGTCTTTCTCAAGTGAACCCGAGTTCACGCCCACCCTGATGGCGGCCCCTCTCTCCTTGGCCTCTCTGGCCACCTTCAGGAGGTTCTCGCGGCCGCCGATATTACCGGGATTGACCCTGACTTTGTCGGCTCCGGCCCTCATAGACGCTACGGCAAGGTTGTAGTCGAAATGGATGTCAGCCACTATGGGGCATTTCGCACCGGCCTTAATCTTCTTTAGGGCTTCTACGGCATCCATATCGGGGACGGCAACCCGCACGATGTCGGCTCCGGCCTCGGCGCATTGGTTTACTTGCGCCAACGTTGCCGCCACGTCTCTTGTGTCGGTCTTCGTCATAGTCTGGACAGAGACCGGACTGCCGCCTCCGATGATCACATCGCCGCACCTTACGGCGTGTGTTTTCCGCCTCCGGAAAAGCCTTTCAGCCAAAGGGCATTCCGGAGAGCCTTCATGTCGGGCGGAGGTCGATGTAGAGGCTTGTCCGGACAGATGCTCCTTAGAGCTCCTATTCCGATCCATCCTATCTCACCAACCTCAGGATATCTTTGTAGCTCACGAACACGAAGAGCGAAATAAGGAGGAAAAACCCTATAAAGTGCACTAGGCTCTCTTTTTCGGGCTCGACGGGTCTACCCCTAAGCTTCTCCACAGCCAGGAAGATGAGACGGCTTCCATCCAACGCGGGTATGGGCAGGAGGTTAATGAGGCCAAGGTTTGCCGAAAGCGCTCCGAAAAGGTACGTAAGCTCGCCCGGGCCCGTCCTCGCGGCTTCTCCCAAGATCTGCGTGATGCCGATGGGGCCCGTGACCTCGGGAGCGACGGCGCCGGATATCATGCCGATGATCCCTTGAATCCACATCATGCTCACCACGAGGGTCTCCCTAACTCCCTGGTACAAACCGGCGATAGGGTTCATGCGCCGGAGGGCCGACGTGGGACGGATGCCTATGACCCCTGTCCCACCCATCTCGATGGGAATCATGACTGCCTCAAATTGCTCCCCATTTCGCTCAAAAGTGAGGGAGATACTCTGCCCTGCTTTCGTGCGGACTACCGAAGTGAGTTCTTCCCACGACTCGATGGGCATGTCGTTTATCTTGACGACCTTGTCGCCCGCCTGGATGCCCGCCAGCTCAGCCGGGTAACCGGGCATTACCTCGGCGATGGTTGTAGTCGGAACATATATGCCGACAATGGAGAAGACGATGAAAAACGCAACGCTGGCGATAAGTAGATTGGCCAGAGGTCCCGCGAAGATGATGCCCGCTCTCTTGCCGGGCGACTGACTGTTTAACAGCCGATCGGCCGGAATGTCTTCGTCGTCGTCTTTGTCGCGGGTGTCGTCTCCCGCAAAACGGTTATAGCCTCCCAAAGGGATCAAGCGGATGGTGTATTTCGTCTCGCCCTTCTGCCACGAGACAAGGGCGGGGCCCATTCCAATGGCAAACTCGTGGATGTACACACCGGCCTTTCTCCCTGCAAGGAAGTGCCCGACCTCGTGGAACGTCACAAGTACTCCCAGTAGCACTATCGCGAGGATGACCTCTGGCACTCTGCATCGTCTCCTTACAGTAAGAGTTCCCTGATTTTCTCTTCAGCCCTCAAAGCTTCTCGCTTAAGGACGTCCAGACCGTCAACGGGTCTCGGCCGGTAGGCATCCAGGAACCGGAAGAGAGTCCGGGTGATATCGAGAAACCCTATACGTCCGTTCAGGAATTCCTTGACCAAAATCTCGTCGGCGTATGAAAGCGCACAAGGGGCCGTCCCACCCATTTCACCTGCTCTATGCCCCAGCAGAACCCCGGGGAACCTGTCCGTGTCCGGCTCCTCGAACGTAAGGGTGCCGTAATAGGGAGACAGTGAAGGGACGACTCCCGGATGTCTCTCAGGAAAAGTTATGCCGTAACTTATGGCCAGACTCATGTCAGGTACCGAAGCCTGAGCCTTGGTCGAGCCGTCGACAAACGTCACCATTGAGTGCACGATACTCTGACGGTGAACTACGACCTTGAGTTTCTCATAGGGTACACCGAAAAGATAATGGGCTTCCATAACTTCCAGGGACTTGTTCACAAGCGTCGCCGAATCAACGGTGACCTTCTTCCCCATCTTCCAGGTGGGGTGCTCCAGCACTTCTTTGGGCGTCACATTGCGGAGCTGCTCTGCGCTGTAATCGCGGAGGGCGCCTCCGGACGCAGTCAGCACCAGTTCGACCACAGACTCGGGGTCTTCTCCCAAAAGACACTGGAACAAGGCGGAATGCTCTGAGTCCACAGGGACAAGCTGTCCCGGATTTTTGCGAAGGTAAGGTTCAATGAGTTCTCCAGCGGAGACGAGTGCTTCTTTGCCCGCGAACGCAACCCTCTTCCCACTCTCCAAGGCTCTCATGAGCGGGATGATCCCCGCAAATCCGGGGACGGCATGGACAACCACCGCGGCTTCATCCAACTCCGCGCAGCGGGCAATGCCCTCTGGACCTGAAAGCACGATGAGATCATCTAAGCCCAATGCCGTCTTCTCGCGTTCCGCCGCCCGGGCTGCTTCCGGGTCTTCTAGGGCAATGACGGCCGCGGAAAACTCTTTGGCCTGGGCGAGGACCTCTTCCCACCTGCTCCCTGCGGCAAGGGCGACTACCTTGAGGCGCGGGTCGTTTTTCACAACATTAAGCGTTTGGAGCCCTATTGAGCCCGTAGAACCGAGAACCGATAGGGAGGTCATCTGGTAGCACCACCTTCGTGCGGGATGAGCCCCGATGCCCACATCCCCTTAACAAGCAGGGCGGTGAGCGGACCGTAGACCAGGCCTGGCGCGCCGAAGAGCCTGAATCCCGCGTAAATCGATACGAGCGTTACCAGCGGGTGAAGTCCCAGTTCGCGTCCGACCAGGTGTGTCTGGGCCACTTGTCTGAACGCCGAAACCAGCCCGTAGAGAAGGACAAGCCCAACGGCAAAACCTGCTTCGCCCCAGATCAGGTGGTAGATAATCCACGGCAGGTAGAGGAGGCCCGGTCCCAGTATCGGTAGGATGTCGAGCAAGGACAAGAGGAGCCCCAAGGCTACCGCGTAGCGAGACCCCAGCAGCGTGAGCCCAATCACGTTGGCGATCATGGTGAGCGTGACTAGAAGCGCCTGAGCCCGTATGAAACCGGCGATCCCGCCGAGGATGTCCATCTCGATGTTCTTCAAGCTGCGGAAAGCCTTGCCGGGCACCACAGACCGGATGAAGGCGCCTATGGCGGCTCTATCCCTCATGGTGAAATACGTAGACAGGATCGTGACGATTGTAGTCACGGCGAACCCGGGAACTCCCCAGAAGACCCCACCGGCGCCCGTCACAACCACGGAGAGCAGGCTGTAAATCCTGTTCCACTGCTCCTGGGCCACCCTAGCAAGCGGCTCTGGGAGCTGGGCCGAGATATCGCCGGCTATCCTCAGGACCTCGGAAAGCACTGTGTTGAAGTCGATGTAGTATTCGGGTAGTCCCCTGTAGAGGTCTGTGAGCTCCGCCGCGATCCTCGTTATCCCCCACGACAGGAGGAGTGCCAGGATCGCGATCAGGCCGGTGACGGTAAGCGCAGCTGCCGCTCCTCTCTTCAGGCGGAACCGGCGAGTGAAGAACCTGACAACCGGCTCCAAGAGGAGCGCAAGCGCCACTCCGATGACGAAAGGCATGACATAGCCTATGACATACCTCAGGAAGAGGTATATGGCCAGGAATAGGAACGTGAGATACCCGACTGTCCTGGTCGTCAACTGCCAGCCTCCCGTCCTCAGAAATATCGGCTATCTACCCATAGTTCTATAGTCCTATGAGGTCATGATGATTCCGTACAGCACTCGCAAAATAAGGCCGCCTGCTCCCGTAAAGAGCAAGCTGTCGAAGCGGTCCAGAACCCCGCCGTGGCCGGGCATCACCTTCCCGGAGTCTTTCACGCGGGCCCAGCGCTTGAGAAGCGACTCCACCAGGTCGCCGAGTTCGGCCAAGACACTCAAGACAAGCCCCGAGGCCACTCCAAACCAGACCGGAATCCCGAAGTACCGGGAAGCTCCGGCGCCCACGATCAGGGCAAGGCAGACTCCCGATACTGCCCCTTCCCAGGACTTCCCGGGGCTTATGGACGGCGCCATCTTATGGCGCCCGAAAGCCATTCCTCCGAGATAGGCCCCTACATCTGTCGCCCAGGTCGCGACCAGGACTATTAGGGCCCAGGCCCTACCGCCCTCACCCATCCTGAGGAGCGCCAAGCAACCCAGAAGGCCTCCGATATACATAATGCCTGACAGGGCGAACATGGCCGAAGGCACGCTGCCTATCCTGAGGGACAAGGAAAGGACGATAAGGGCCCCTGCCGCAAGTGCCATGATGAGGCTAGATGACCCCGTAAAGCGCGTGGAGAGTACCACGGCAGCGCATACGGTGGCGAATGAGGGGTCGATCGTTACTCCGGCAGCCCCCAGGAGTTTCCTGTATTCGACGCCGGCCATAAACGCCACTAGAGCCATGAACACCAGGAAGTACCATCCTCCGAAGTAAAATACGGAGAACACGAGAGGAGCGAAGACGAGGGATGTGAGCGTCCTCTCCTTAAACACCCGTATCATTCCCTTCTGACATCGCCGAACCGCCTCTCACGGCCCTGGTACTCGATAATTGACTTGTAAAGGTCCGCGGGTCCGAAGTCCGGCCAGAGCACATCGGTGAACACGAGCTCGGCATAAGCCGCACGCCACAAGAGAAAGTTGGAGAGACGCATCTCTCCTGAAGTCCGGATAACAAGGTCTACATCGGGAGCCGTAGGCTCATACAAGAACTGCCGAAACTCTTCTTCGCCCGCGGCCAGGAGTTCCTTCTTTCGTCCTTCATAAGACAGTGCGAGATGCTTGGCGGCGTCGATTATTTCCTGACGACCACCGTAGTTCACCGCCAAGAGCACCGTCAGCTTGTCTCCGCCTGCAGTGTCGAGAGAGAGTCTCGAGAGGGCTTGTACAACCTGACGGGGCATCTCTTTCCAGCGTCCAATCGGAATCACACGGATCCCTTGTCTTATGAACTCGCTCCGGTCTTCCTTGGCGTACTCGAGGATGAGGTCCATGAGGAACTGAACCTCTTCCCTAGGCCTTTTCCAGTTCTCGGTCGAGAACACGTAAAACGTGCAGAACTTCACGCCCAAGCGAAGCAGAGCCGGAAGGCATCTCTTGAGACTCTCGACTCCCGCCCGGTGACCTTCGCTACGTTTGAGACCCCGTGAAACGGCCCATCTCCCGTTGCCGTCCATGACGATCCCGATGTGGGCGGGGATGTTTCCCCCAAGCGCCTTCTTGAGCAAAGACTCCTCAAACGTTTCTCCCGCAGCACCGGTCGTGTCATGAGGGGATTCGGAAGTGCTCAAACCTCCATGACTTCCTTTTCTTTAGCAGCAACTACCTCGTCTACTGCCTTTATGTAATTATCGGTAAGCTTCTGTACCTTATCCTGGATCTTGCGCGCCTGGTCCTCAGAGAGCTGCTTGTCTTTCTCGGCCTTCCTGATTACCTCAATGGCATCGCGCCGGACGTTTCTTACGTTAACCTTCTCGGCTTCGGCCTGCTTGCGGATGTTCTTGACGATTTCCTGCCTCCGCTCGCCTGAGAGGGCGGGGATGGTGACTCTGATCACGTTTCCATCGTTTACGGGCATGACGCCCAAATCGGCCTTCTGGATAGCCTTTTCGATCGGGCCAAGCATTTTCTTGTCCCAGGCTTGTACCACCAAGGTCCTGGGCGGCGCCACTCCTATAGTGGCCACTTGGTTGACCGGCGTGGGTACCCCGTAGTAGTCAACCATTACCTTCTCTAGAAGGGCGGGACTGGCCCTCCCGGTCCTCATCGAAGCCAGAGTCTTCTTGAAGGCATCGATGACTTTCTTCATCTTATCCTCGGCTTCCTGAAGGATCGCTTTTTCGTCCATCTCATTCCCTCCCTACAAATGTGCCGACCTTCTCACCGCAGACTGCCTTTTCTATGTTACCATAAACATCCAGGTCAAATACGATGAGGGGTATCCGGTTGTCCATACATAGGGTAGTGGCGGTGGCGTCCATCACTTTGAGCCGCCTGCTCAACAGCTCCATGTAATCCAAACGGTCGAACCGGACGGCGTTGGGGTTCAGGTTGGGATCTGAGTCGTACACTCCATCCGTGCCCCGTTTGGCCATGAGGATGGCTTCGGCCCCAATCTCGGTAGCCCTGAGTGCCGCTGTGGTGTCTGTAGTGAAATAGGGATTGCCTGACCCGGCTCCGAAGATGACAATGCGCCGGTTCTTGAGGTGGTGGATGGCTTTCCTCCGGATATAGGGCTCGGCCACTTCCCTCATGTCTATGGCGGTCATGAGCCTTGTCTCGACTCCCAGTCGCTCGAGCGCCACCTGAAGAGCCATGCCGTTCATGACAGTGGCCAGCATTCCCATATAATCGGAGGTGGCCCTGTCGAGGCCCTGGGACTCGCCCTTTACGCCTCGCCAGAAGTTGCCACCTCCGACAACAACGGCTATCTCGACGTCCATGTTATGGACTTTGACTACTTGTTCGGCTACACGGTCTATAACCGTTAGGTCGAGACCGAATCCGGACGGACCCGCCATGGCTTCTCCTGAAAGCTTCAGTATTACCCGGCGATACTTCGGGGTTCTTTGACCCACGACAATCCCTCCGATTCGTTTGTCTCTATTCTTCTCTGGTCCTACTCTCCTATCGCCAGTCTTGCGAACTTGCCTACCTGGATGTTCTCACCAAGGACGGCGACAGTCTCTGCAATGATGTCTTTAACTTTCTTGGAGTCGTCGCGGATGAACGGCTGTTCCAAGAGGCAGACCCTCTCGTAGAACTTGGAGAGGCGGCCCTCCACGATCTTGTCGAGGACGGCGGCCGGCTTGCCTTCCTGGAGGGCACGGCCCTTTTCCACCTCTATCTCGCGGTTAAGCTCGTCTGCGGGAACGTCCTCCTTGGAGACGTACTGGGGATTCGCCCAGGCGATGTGCATGGCGATCTCGGCGGCGAGTTTCTGGAACTGGTCGGTCCTAGCCACGAAGTCGGTTTCGCACTTAAGCTCGAGGAGGACGCCGACCTTGTGATTATGGTGGATGTACGACGCCACTATTCCCTCTTCAGCCGTACGCCCTGCCTTCTTGGCCGCTGAAGCAAGGCCCTTCTTGCGGAGAAGGTCAATGGCCTTCTCCATGTCGCCGCCCGTCTCCTGGAGGGCCTTCTTGCAGTCCATCATCCCTGCCCCGGTCCTCTCCCGGAGCTCTTTGATCATGTCAACGGTGATATCGGGCATCCTCTATTCCTCCTGAACTTGGGTTCCTTGTTTGCCTTCAAGGATAGCGTCGGCCATCTTGGACGAGATTAGTTTCACCGACCTTATCGCGTCGTCGTTACCCGGAATGACATAATCGATCTCGTCAGGGTCGCAATTGGTGTCAACTATGGCGACCACCGGGATCCCGAGACGCCGCGCTTCCAGAACCGCAATGTGCTCCTTCCGCGGGTCAACGACAAACATCACGTCGGGGAGGTCCTGCATTCCCTTGATGCCCAAGAAGTACTTCTCGAGTTTCGCCTTGTCTTTCATGAGAAGGGCTGCTTCTTTCTTGGGGAGTCTCTCCAGGTAGCCGTTGGTCTCCCACTCCTCGAGCTCCATAAGACGCTGGATGCGCCTTCTTATGGTAGAGAAGTTGGTGAGAGTGCCGCCGAGCCATCTCTGGTTAACGTAGAACTCGCCGCACCTCTTGGCTTCGGTCTCCACAGCTTCCTGGGCCTGCTTTTTGGTACCCACGAAAAGCACCCTGCCGCCCGACTGAGCGGTCGCGCGCATGAAGTCATAGGCCTCTTCGAGCATGCGGACGGTTTTCTGAAGGTCGATGATGTAGATGCCGTTGCGTTCGATGAAGATGTAGGGCTTCATCTTCGGGTTCCACCTGCGGGTCTGGTGGCCGAAGTGCACTCCTGCTTCCAGGAGCTGCTTCATTGAGACTACTGACAAAGTAACACCTCCACGGTTATTCCGCCGCGCCTTCGTCGGCTCAGGGACTCTGATCCAGAGCACCGGCAAGAGCCTCAGGCAGCGTGAGTAGTGTTAGACCGCACGTAGTATATCACAAAAGAAGGCTTGATCGACCGGATCTCACAAAAGAGATCAGCGCTTTAGGTGCCTTTGATGTCGAGGATTTTCCCTTTCGAAGGATGCGGCGTAGAGGACTCTTCTCGCCCGTCTTTTCCACCATGGCGTCCGGGGCTCGCGTCGTAGAAGTTCCCCCCGCCTCCGGGGCTCTCGGTATCCGTCTTGTTGTCGGTCCACGTCTTGGTGGTCTCGCCGACCGTCTGGTTTCTATGGGAAAGCTCTTTGGCGAATCCAAGCATCTGGGTTTGGGCCTGAGACTCGCCTTGACGCACCAAAGTAGACGCGATCCTTGCCACGTCAGGCGATTTCGGAAGTGAAGTCAAGGCATCCAAAGGTTTCATGCTCTTCTCGCCCCCATAGTGATCTTATCGATGGGAGACGTGAACTCGTGAACATCCATGCCCATGACCAAGCGGGTACCCGGAAGGACCCGATCGCTCTGGAAGTAGCCCTTTGGCGAATCGCTTAAGTTCTTCTTGAGGAGGTAGAGGCGCTCACGAATCGCGCTCTCGCGTTCTTGCAGAAGTTTCTTTCCCCTGGAAAGCCGCACCCTGTCCATAGGCGATACGTGGGCACGGACGCCGGCAACCCGTGACAGTTCGGCAAGCTCCGCGGACACCTTCTCAAGCTCCCGCTCAAGGCGGCTCAATTCTCTCCGGAGCCGCGGCGTGATTCCAAGTTCCAATACCGTCGGGACTCCCATCGGAGAACCCACGACGCCCGCCGTGATCGCCGTCACCGCGCGCACCAGTCCTCCGACGATACGCCCTCCTTCTCCGGTGACATTTACCTCTTCTTCGGTCTCGGCGACGCTGTGGATCAGGGCGTTCTCAACAACGATTGGCCCGGATGAGCGGATCACCGAGTTTTCACAGAACCTGCAGCTTATCCCTTGGCCCGATTCAATGAGTTCTCCCGGCGCCGTTATCCCCCCGGCGACCACGATCTTGCCCCTGGCGGTTGCCGAACCCCATAGGTTGCCACCCACAAGCAGGTTCGAGGAAGTCGAAACGCTGAAGCCGGCGTGAATGCTACCTCTTACGGTGATGTCGCCCGGGAATGAAACATTCCCTGTTCTGGGGCCGATGTCTCCTATGATGGTGATGTGGTCGAGGACCCCTATCCCCTCTTCGTCTTCGTAGGGAATACCCGGCCGGTCCGCGATGATCTTGAGCCCGTCCGGGGTGACTCGGGTGTTTGGACCGAGCTTGATCTCGTAACCCGTGGCAACGAACGGAACTTCGTCTCCGGTCACAGTTGTGACCGTCGGCAAAGCGTAAGGCGATCTCACGAATCCCAAATTGGCCCCGGTGTTCACGACACCGCGGCTCATGAGACGCTTCCATTCGGAACCGAAGTTGGGCCCTACCCTTATCACCTCGGGTGGTCTGCCCCTAGACTCCGGGTAGTTGAAAAGGAGGTTTGGCTTGGGAAGGGACTCGAGGGCAGACGCGCTGGGGACTATCCCCCATGCCACCTGATAGGTGATCCCTCTCTCTCCGGAGAGGGCCTCCTGCAGCGCTTCGGCAGATATCCCCTGGGTCACGCCTTCTCGCTCAAGAGCTCTCACAATATCCTCGGCCGTCACATCGTATCCGGGCGCGAGGACCACGTAAGCCTCCATCTTGTTGTCGGATACCACAACCTTGACCGGTTGCAAGTTAGCGTTTCACCTCGCGAGAGCTCCCCTCATTCTGAGAACTGCCTTGGTGTGAAGCTGCGACACCCTTGAGGGAGACACATTGAGTATGTAGGCAATTTCTTTGACGGTAAGACCTTCGAAGTAGTAAAGGGTGATTACGAGGCGCTCCCTCTCGGGGAGCATGGTGATGCATTTGGCCAGGGCTTCTTTCTTTGACGACCATTCGGCCTCATCGAGAGGGTCAACCGCCCGCTCGTCTCTGACTTCGGCCATCCGGGTAGGAGCTTCGCCTTCCTCGGGGTTCCCCCAAACGTCTTCCAGGGAGAGAATAGCCGAGCCTGCGAGGTCCTGAATCCTCTGGTTGTACTCTTCGATCGAGATGCCGAGTTCTTCGGCCACCTCTTGGTCTGTCGCCGACCGGCCCAACCGGTTCTCCAGGTTCTTGATGGTCATCTCAATCTGCCTGTTCCTGTGCCTTACCGACACCGGAACCCAGTCCATTGCCCTGAGACCGTCGATCATGGAACCCCGGATCCGGGCTATTGCGTAGGTCTCAAACTTAACGCCCCTTCCCGGGTCGAAACGTTCGATGGCGTCAATCAGGCCCAGAGTCCCGTATCCGATGAGGTCCCCTTCTTCCACGCTCTTCGGCAGGTTGATGGCCACCCTACCTGACACGTACTTGACGAGCGGCGCGTACCTCGTGATGAGCTCATCCCGTGCGCTCTTGGAGCCACGGATCTTGTAGTCACGCCACAGTTCGTCGGTGCTTTTTGTCCCTCTGTCAGGCAGTGAACTCACCGGTTTTTCACCCCTTCCCTAAGGACCGCGCTCACAATCCTATCCCGGTCCCCTGCGTCTATCGACGCGAACATGACGCCTGCATACCAAGCGCCGCTGTCATCCTGGAAAACGCGCACAACTTCGGCTATGGCAAAGACGGGAGTCGGAGGCACGACCACCTGCACTTCCAAGAGGTCGCCCGGTTTCCTCTGGACAGGTGGAGCATCCGGCATCTGGATGCATACGCCACCCCCGGAAAGGTCACGGCTCACCGAGCGAATCCACTCGCCGTCCTGTTCCACACTCCTTAGGTCCCGGTACCAGACCGGATAGGCCGCGCTGCTCCGGTAGTCACGTCTCCTCTGGGTATCATCGTTTCTAGTCAAGTCTGATCACCTTTACCGCCTCAACGTTTGCTCTGTCATCGAGTTCTTCGTAGGCTACAACGGCTATTTCCGGCACTATCCGGGACGCGATCTCATACACCTGGCTTCTGGCTGCTGCCGAAGTGAGAAGCACCGGCCTCTTGGCCTTGGCAGCGACCTCTGACATTCCAACGGAGATGGCTTTCATCATCTCTGAGAGGCGCTGGGCCGAGAGCGCCACGTACGAGCCTCTGTCGCTTTTCTTCGTCGCCTCGATGATCTCCCTCTCGAAAGCAGGGTCCAAGGTGGCTACCGGGAAAGGCCCCTTGTCGAGCCCGACTTCCTTGGTTATAAGCCGCGAAAGCCCCTCGCGGACCCTCATGGTGAGGTAATCCACATCTTTCGAAATCCTGGCGGCATCCGCCATACTTTCCATGATGGTCACGAGGTCCCTGATGGGGATACCTTCCCTGACTAGGTTCTGCAATACCTTCTGAACCTCGCCGAGAGAGACGAGGTCCGGTACCGCCTCTTCAACGCACGAAGCGTCTTCCTGCTTAGCAAGGTCGAGTAGCCTCTGCACCTCCTGTCTCGTTAGCAAGAGGTGAGCGTGCTTGCGGAGCACTTCGGTGAGGTGCGTTGCGATGACTGCTGACGATTCGATCACGGTGTAGCCTCTCGTTTCGGCTTCATCCCTGGCATTCTTGGGGATCCATATCACGTCGAGTCCGAAGGCAGGTTCCTTGCCGGGGATGCCTTGTAGTTTCTCGGTGACCTGAGGCCCTTCGATCGCCATGAGCCGGTCGGGGTATACCTCGCCCGAACCGATGTCCACCCCGCGGAGGTTGATGCAATAGCTGTTGGGTCCCATTCCCGCGATGTTGTCCCTGACCCTCACAAAGGGGATCAGGATGCCCAGTTCGGACGCGATCTGTCGCCGCACCATCACAATGCGGTCCATGAGGTCTCCACCCTGGTGTGGGTCGGCGAGCGGTAAGAGCGCCAGCCCGAACTCTATCTCGAGCGGGTCGACCTTTACGAGGCTCTGGGCCGCTTCGGGCTTCTTAAGTTCTTCGGCTTCGCGCTTATAGGCCTCTTCACGCTTTTCTTTCTCCTGCGCCTCATGAGATCTGGACACCGACATTCCGGCAAGGATCCAGATTGCTCCAAGCACAAACATGGGGGCCTTGGGCAGTCCCGGGACGAGACCGAGCACGATGAGGGCTCCACCGGTTGTCGTCAAGACTCTCGGCGACGCCATGAGCTGCCCGCTCACATCGGAGCCCAGGTTTTCTCTTGAGGTAGTCCTGGTCACGATCATGCCTGCCGCGGTGGAGATGATGAGCGCAGGAAGCTGCGCGACCAGGCCGTTACCCACGGTGAGCAACGCAAACTTCTTCCACGCTTCTCCTGCCGGGAGACCGTGCTGGAGCATACCGATGGCGAAACCACCCAGGAGGTTCAGGACGGTTATGAAAAGCGCTGCGATGGCGTCCCCCTTCACGAACTTCGAGGCACCGTCCATAGCGCCGTAGAAGTCGGCCTCTGTCTCGATGTCCTTTCGCCGGCGTTTGGCCTCCTCTTCCGATATGAGTCCGGCGTTCAGGTCGGCGTCGATGGACATCTGCTTGCCCGGCATGGCGTCCAGCGTGAACCTGGCGGCGACTTCAGCGACCCTTTCGGCGCCCTTCGTGATGACGACGAACTGGATGATTACCAAGATGACGAAGACAACGAAGCCTACGACTTCGTTGCCTCCTATCACGAACTGACCGAAGGCCTGGATAATGCGGCCCGGGTCACCGCTCAAGAGGATCAGCCTCGTCGCCGATATGTTGATACCCAGCCTGAAAAGGGTCATCACGAGAAGTAGCGTGGGGAACACGGAGAACTCCAGGGGCTCCTTGGTGTACATGGTGAGAAGCATCATGCCAATGGAGATGCTGAAGTTGGCCGCTATGAGAAGGTCGAGTATATACCAAGGCAAGGGAACGACCAACATGGCTATGATGAGCACTACGAATATAGGGATCAGTCGCTCGGTCATCTTGCTCATATGGCCCTTCTCTCCCCAGGCGATATACCTTTCAACCTATAGACGTAAGCCAGCACTTCGGCCACGGCCTTGTAGAGCTCTTCAGGAATCATCTCACCGATATCCGCCGCCTTGTAGAGAGCCCTGGCGAGAGGCGGGTTCTCTACCACGCTCACGCCTGCTTCCTCGGCGATCTGCCTGATCCTGAGCGCAATCTCGTCAACTCCTTTGGCAACCACTACGGGAGCGGGGCTTTCGGCTGCGTCGTACTTGAGGGCCACCGCATAGTGAGTGGGGTTCACGACCACGACATCCGCATTAGGTACCTCATGCATCATCCGTCTCCTGGCCATCTGGCGCATCCTGGCCCGGATGGCCTGTCTGACCTCCGGCTTCACCTCGTTGTCGCGCAGCTCGTCACGGACTTCTTTTATGGTCATCCTCAGGCTCTTCTCGTGTTCCCACCACTGGTAGAGGTAGTCCAGAAGGCCGGCCGTCAGGAGGAACACCCCGCATCTCGTGATGAGCGATTCAATGGTCTTCTGAGTGATCTCGAGCGATCCGGCCAGCTCTCTTATGGAGAGTCCGGCCATTTCCGGCATGACCGTCCTGAAGGTTGTCCAAGCCAGAAAGCCGATAAGGCCAATCTTGAGGAGTGACTTCAGGCAATCCACAAACGCACGTCTTGAGAAGAGACGCGCGAAACCGCTTATCGGATTTAGCCGCTCCAGCTGAGGGGCAAGGAAAGAGAGCCTGAACTGTAGCCCCGTCTGAAGCATGGACACTCCCGCACCGAAAATGAGCGATGCGGCCATGACCGGAGCGCACGCGATGGCCGCGTATGTAAACACATTCCTCAGTACTTCCATGGCGTAGGAAACGCCGAACTCGGCGGGCACCGGCGCCGACCATATGACGGCCGAGCGCGCCATAATGAACCGCGCCACCGGTTTCACGCCGTAGCGGAGGGCCACAACTCCTGCAAAGAAGGCGGCAGCAGAGACGAGGTCCTGGCTGCGGGCGATTTGACCTTTCTCCCGCGCCATTTGCCGCCGTCTCGGCGATGCCGGTTCGGTCTTTTCCGAAGAAAAGAGCTGCAGGTTGATAGCACGCGTCATGAGATACCTACTCCCAGCAGGCTTTCCAACAGATTCCTCAGAGTGGTGGCTATTTCCTCCGTGAAGACTCCGTAGAATCCGATAGACGCCGACAGAATCATGAAGCCGACCAATGATTTGACCGGAAGCCCGATTACAAACACGTTCATCTGTGGCACTGCCCTCGCGACGACGCCAAGAGCTACGTCGGTTATGAGCATTGCTGCCCAGATCGGGATCGCCAGCACTACTCCGATGAGAAGCATCTGCGCCGCCGTCGTGACGGAGAGTTGGGCCCAAAAAGCCGCCAAGCTTACTTTTCCCGCCGGCATGATCTCGAATGACTTTGAGAGCGCCCTGATCATTAGGTGGTGGCCGTCGAGCATCATGAAAATAAGAGTGATGAGGAGGTACTTGAAGATGCCCATCAGGGGCGACGAGTGCCCCTGTTCGGGGTCGAGCACGTTGGAAAGACCGAACCCCATCTGCACGTCGACGATCTGCCCCGCGACGTCTACTGCCGCGAGAAGAGCCGCCGCCATGAACCCTATGAAGAGGCCGTAACCGATCTCTCCCAGTAGCGCCACCGCCGTTTCCGCGTAGGACTCGCCCATCGGAGCAGCCTGGACCACGGGCATCAAGAGGAAACTGACCAGGAGGCTGAGCCCGACCTTGACTGCGGGAGGGATAAACCTCGCCGCCAGGACCGGAGCGGTCACGAATATGCCCGTTGTCCTCAGGAACACGCACATATAGCCGAAGAGCGCGTCGCTCATGTCTACCATTTGGTCACCTCTCCCGGGCTACACGGGTCTCCTCTCACATGAGTCCCGGCAAGTTCTCAATGAGCCTCTGAGTGAAGCCCGCCACAGTTCGAAGCATCCAGCCTCCGAACAGGAGGAGGCTTACGACAACAGCCAGCACCTTGGGCACAAAGGCCAGCGTCTGGTCGTGTATCTGCGTAGTAGCCTGGAACACCGAGATGAGGAATCCCACTGCCATGGATATCCCAAGGCAGGGGGCAGCAACAATGAGTACGGTGGTGAGGGCTTCTCTTCCTATTGAAATAGCCTGGTCGAAAGTCACAAGAGGCCCCTCCCTTCTCACGCGAATCCGCCAATGAGCGACTTGGTTATGAGACTCCACCCGTCTACGAGCACGAACAGGAGGAGCTTAAACGGCAAGGATATTAGCACCGGCGGGAGCATGAGCATTCCCATGGACATGAGAGTCGATGCCACCACCATGTCGATTACCAAGAACGGCAAATACAAGAGGAACCCCATTTCAAAAGCCGTTCTAAGTTCTGAGATTACGAAAGCGGGAACTACTTGGAAAAGGGACATGTCTTCCGGGCTCTGCGGCGCTTCTTCCCCTCCCAACGTGGCGAAGAGGGCAAGGTCTTTTTCCCGGGTCTCCCTTAGCATGAACTCTTTCATCGGTTGCGAAGCCAGAGCGAAGGCCTCCTGCCCGTTTATCTCCCCTGCTATGTAGGGCTGCAGTGAAACCCTGTACACTTCTCCCCAGGTAGGAGTCATGACAAAGAACGTGAGGATTAGGGCGAGTCCTATGAGCACTTGGTTAGGTGGTGTTTGCTGGGTGCCCAGTCCGGACCGCAGGAACGAGAAGACCACGACCATTCTCGTGAAAGACGTGGTGAGCATCACGATGGCCGGGGCCAAGGAAAGGACGGTGAGAAGGCCCAGTATGCCCAAGGATGTCCCAAGTCCGCCCTGGGGTGTCTCCCCCCCTATGGTGATGTCGATTTCGGGTATGGGGAGCGTCGCAGGAGCAGCGCTACAGACCGCTGCGGAGACAAGGCACACGCCCAAGACGAGAAGCGATGCCACAACAAAGGTAAACTTCTTCCGGGAAAACCTCTTCCCAATCTTCCTGAGTTCGTCCGCGAGTAGCGCCGGAAATCCTAATGGCTCCTCCGGAGTCCCGGCGAGATGAGGGGCGCCGGCCGGTGCACCGGTTACCGGACTCTGGCTTTCGGTGCCCTCATGCGGGCTCAACTCTCTGATGAGGTTTACACTGTGATCGGTGACGCCAATAAGGAACCTGCTTTCTCCCGAGCGGATGAGGCAGACCATCCTGCTGCCACCCAGCCCAAGAGTCTCAAGGATCTCAAGGGTCTTGCCCGGTTTTCCGGCAAGACTTGTTTTTCCGTACTTCTTGACCAAAAGGAGACACCCGAATACCAGGAGCCCCATAAAACCAACTATCTTGAGAAGTTCAGCGAAGAGCGGATTAGAACCCATTATGTCGCCGGAGAAACCGGCGGGCACCCCCCTTATCTCTATCCCGCTTGGTTTCCGTGCCGTCTCATGCGGTTTTCTCTCTAGATTTCTTTCTTAGCGCTCCTATCTATGGCCCTTTTCGAGACTATGTCGGTGATCCTCACTCCGAAGTTCTCATCGACCACAACGACTTCTCCGTGGGCGAAGAGCTTTCCGTTGACGAGTACGTCCACATTCTCGCCTGCGGACTTGTCGAGTTCGACAACCGACCCCACCGTCAGGTTCAGGAGATCCCTCACGCGGCACCGTGCCCGTCCCAGCTCAACGCTTACGGCCAGAGGAACGTCCAGGAGAGCGTCCATGCCCGCCACCGGTGTTTCCGTCTCGACATCCTTGGAGAGTTCTTCGAAGGTGACCGGCTGCACAGAAGGCACGGGCTTCTCCACAGGCTTCTCTTCGATTTCGCTCTCTATCTTGGGAGTCGCGCCGGCCTCCTTGACTTCCTTGCCTTCTCTGACTTTTTGGGCGGCGGGCTTCTCCTTTGGCTTCTCCGCAGTCGCACCATCTTCTTTTGCCGCCTCAAGGAGCAATGCATCGATGTGGTCTTGGCTGAGATGCTCGTTCATGGGACTAGATCCTCCTCCCCGTCCTCCGCTACGCCTACTATTCGCGCGGCAAGTCTACCTCCGATCCTTCCGATCTTGGCAATAAACTTGGGTTTGCCGAAAACGCAAATAGTCGCATAACCGTCTTTTGGTGTGGTAAGGTCAATGATGTCTCCGGCTTCCAGAGACAAGAGATCTTGCACTGACAGGACTGCTTGTCCGAGCCTGCAGCTTAGGGGCACCTCAACTTCTTGAAGGGCGTCTGCTACGGTGTCTCCGTCCCCCTTGTCCTCTGCGGCGCTCCGCCCTCGAGAAAACCACCGGGTTGCCGAGAAGGCGGGGAGCACAGGTTCGAGCAAGGTGTAAGGCAGGCAGAACTGAAGCGTGCCCGTCTGGGAGCCGAACCTAATGGCTACGCTCACAGACAGGACCATGTCGTTGGGCGGAAGGGCCTGCTGCACGAAAAGCGGGTTCACTTCCATAGCCGAGATCACAAGATCTCTCGCGTCGATCCGGTACTCTCGAAGGGTATCTCTAAAAATGTCCACTATCGACTGGGCGATACGTTTGCTCATGGCGAGCTCGATCTCTGTCAGGGACCTATTCACGCCGGGTGAGGTCCCTCCGCCCCCGCAAAGCCTGTCAAGCATCGGAAGGACCACCCTCATTCCGATACTTACGAGCATATTGGACGGGAGCTGCCCCCAGTTCACGATACCCACGCAGCACGGGTTCGTGAGTTCCTTGGCGAACTCCTCGTACGTGACCTGGTCGACAGAACTCACGCCGGCGTGAATGGCCATCCGGAAAAGCGCCGAGAAGTGCGAGGTGAGCTGCCTCGAGAAGTTGTCGAAGAGAAGCTGCGCACCCCGCAAGTGGTCCTTCGAGAACTTGTCGGGCCTCTTGAAATCATAGACCCTCAGTCTCGGCTTGGCTATCTGAGGTTTTGTCTCGGTCTCGTCCTTCTTTATGAGCGAGTTTATGAGATCCTCAATCTCTTTCTGTGATAGAGCCAAGCCGTCTCCCCCCTTTTTCCTCGCGTCTATTGGATCACAAACTCAGAGAAGTAAACGTTCTTCACGACGTTCGGAAACTTGGTGTCCATCCACTCACGGATTTCTTTCTGTAGGTTTCTGAGTCCGTTCTCTCCGGATAGGTCCGCGTATGTCTTGGCCCTGAGGAGCGCGTATACATCGGTCTTGAGCTCGCTTGCTCGATCGGTAACCATCGTGCTCCTCTGGGCGTCGATTTCGAGATCGACCGTGACCTTGATGTAGCGTCCGCTATCCGCCAGGTTGGTCAAGAACTGTCCTAGACTTATGAGAGCGAGGTTTACCTCGTACTCGGCTTTGGTCTCTTGACGATCTCCGAACATCGGGAAGCCCCATACCTTGGAAGCCGCCACGTAGCCCACCCCCGCCGTCACGACCAAAGCCAGGACTACCAGCAGGACTTTCCTCATGCCTCTCACCTCCGTCCACCCATCTCTACCCTTCTATTGAACCGGGGGTTCGCCCCCCGCCAAGGAAGGCCTCAGTATGACGATATCGACTCTCCTGTTGCGCTGCCGGCCTTCGGCCGTCTCATTTGTGTCGATAGGTCTAAACTCGGCGTATCCGGCAACCTGAAGCTTGTTCTCCCGGACGCCGCTCTTCTCTATGAGGAACCTGACAACAGACCCCGCGCGCCCGCTGGAAAGTTCCCAGTTTGACGGGAACTTCTCGGTGTTTATGGGCCAGCTATCGGTGTGCCCTTCGACCCTTATGGGGTTCTCAAGGTCTTTGATCATCTTGCCTACCTGGAGGAGAGCCTCTGCCGCCTCGGGCCTAAGGTCTGCGCTTCCCAGGTCAAAGAGGACCGAATCGGCGAAGCGGAGAATGAGCCCTCTCTCATCCATCTCAACCGAGACTTTTTCCGATAATCCCACGGCGGCCAGCTCTCGTGAGAAAGCTTCGCCCGTCTGCCTCAGCTGTTCGAGCTCCATAGCGACGATGGCGGCCATGGGGTCTGGTAGCGGGGTCGAGCCTCCGGCACCGGGGAGGATGCTGCCGGCGCCGGTTGACATCACTCCGACCGCTGACCCGTACGACCGTACAGCGGCGTCGAACTTCTCGGCGTTCAAGACCGAAACTGCGAAAAGCAGAATAAAGAACGTCCAGAGAAGCGTGACCATATCGGCGTAAGAGGTAAGCCAGGGTTGAGTCCTTGGCGGGTCCTCAGTCCGAGTCAGCCGCGACACCGCTCTGCGCCCCCCTTCTGCTCGGCAGGGTGATCTGCTCCCGCTCTTTCGGCGACAGGAAAGACTTCAGTTTCTCCTGGACGATTCTTGGGTTGTCGCCTGCCTGGATAGACAAGACTCCTTCGATTACGGCTTCCTTGACGAATATCTCACGCGCGCTGCGGTTCTTTAGTTTGTTAGCGATGGGCAGAAAGACCATGTTGGCGAGCACTGAACCGTAAAAAGTAGTGACCAGCGCGACGGCCATGCCCGGACCGATCTCGTCTGGCTTGTTCAGTTTTAAGAGCATCTGGATGAGGCCGACCAATGTGCCAAGCATACCGAAAGCCGGAGCCATGGATCCCAAAGTCTCGAAAACAGACTGCCCCATTCTGTGCCGCTCGGCCACAAAGGCGATCTCGGTTTCGAGGATGTTTCTCACGAGTTCTTGGGTCGTGCCGTCGACCACCAACCTGATACCCTTCTGGAGAAAGGGGTCCTTGAGGTCGTTGGCATCTTCGTCCAGAGCCAGTAGACCTTCTCTTCGCGCCTTGTCCGCGAATCTCACAAGGGTGTTGATTGTCTCGCCAATGTCTTCGTCCTCGGTAAAGTACGCTTGCTTGGTGATCTTAAGCACGTCCAGGAACGTCCGGAGGGGGAAACTCATCAGCGTTGAAAAGATGGTTCCTCCAAGCGTGATGAAGAGCGAGCCGGGGTCCCAGAACGGCCGGAGCGACCCGCTCATCATGATCCCGATGAGGACGACGGCGAATACCGCGATTGACCCTATCAGTGTCGCCAGATCCATATCAACACCCCGTTTCTATCCTCTGCCCCGGCGGAAGAGACCCCTAGTCCCTCCGCCGGGGCCTAAGCCTCTTACCGCTTCAGGTTCACGAGCTCCTGGAGAAGCTCATCTGAAACCGTGATAATCCTCGAGTTTGCCTGGAACCCTCTCTGAGTGATGATCATCTGGGTAAACTCTTCAGAGAGGTCAACGTTGGACATTTCAAGCGAGCTGGGGGCTATCGTCCCACGTCCCGCCGTACCTGCCTCACCGATGTCGGCGGTGCCCGAGTTGTTCGACTCAACGTACAGGTTCTTACCGAGCGCCTGGAGGCCGGCAGGGTTCGGGAAACTGGCGATGGCCAGCTGGCCCAAGATCCTCGTCTGACCGTTCGAGTAGAACCCAGTGATAATACCCCTGGAGTCGAAGGTGAAGGACTCCAAGGTACCCGTCGGATGGCCGTCAATAACGTCAGTGTCGATGGTCGACGGGCCGGCCACCTGGGTCACCTTGCTGAAGTCCAGGGTCAGGGTGATGTTGTCGACTCCTGCCGGGCCAAACGCGATGGTGTTTGTATCGACACTCTGAAACCTACCCTGGGTGTCGAAAGTGATTGTTCCTCCGTCTCCGACAGCATCCGGATGGCCGCTCACTACTTCCCACGACCACTCGTTTGCGGCGGTCTTCTCGAACTGTATGGTGAGCGTGTGGGTGCCGCCCTGTGAGTCATACACGGTAATGGGTACTTGCTGAGTGGTGCCGACCGGAGCCTCTGAGTTCAGGTTCCTGTACCAGCCAACATTCGTGGTCGCCTTGGCCCCCATGTTTGAACCCAAGGCTATCTGTATTGGCTGGAGCAGGTTCTCAGGGCGCTGGGCCGGGAGTTCACCGGTTGTAGGATCTACGACCCACCCCAGGACCTTGCGTCCTTCGGGGTCAACCAGGACACCGTCTCCGTCGGTGCCAAAAGCACCGACCCTGGTGTAGGCCCTTTGACCGCTCTCAAGGACCACGAAATAGCCCTTGCCCTCTATCGCTACGTCCGTCATCCTCGACGTGGGCTGTAGGTTGCCGGACGTATGGTTGATGTCGATGCTTCCGACAGTAACACCCAAGCCCACCTGCATCGGGTTGGTGCCGCCGCGAGATCCTGCGTCAGTGCCGGACGGCGAGCCTGCCCCGCGCAAAGTCTGGCTAAAGACCTCCTGGAACGTCACCCGAGAGGACTTGAACCCGGGTGTGTTCACGTTGGCCACGTTGTTGCCTATTACGTCCATCCTGGTCTGGTGGGTCCTAAGACCCGACACAGCGCTGAAAAGCGAACGCATCATGGTACTTCGAAAACCCCTTTCTCTTTTTTGGGTCCCCGGCTCTCCTTCACTCGTTCCGGAGAGCTTGGCCTCCCAGAAAGGGTCCGGCCCGGGTACCGCTTTGTTCTTCTTGACTTACCTGTCAACCAGCACTGCGCTGTCTATGGAAGTGAACACGTTTTCCTTCATCCGCTCTTCGGGGATCACGGTGATCACCGTCCTCGTCTGAGGGGCTACCACGAACGCGACCCCTTTCATTAGCACTAGCGTCGACCTTGCGCCCTTGGCGGAAGCCGTATCTACGGCTTCCTCGAGTTTCGCGAGCTTCTCGGCGTCGATGCCCTCGCCCCAAGTCTTGAGGCGCTCCTCAGCGTGCTTCGAGAACGTGACCTGCTGAGACTTTTTGACCTCGGACAGCACTTCCGCGAACGACTTGACGCCTGGATCTCTCCGGACCTGCTCGGGTCGTCCGCTTCGTACCGGGGCCGGCGACCTGACTTCCAACCTCGGATCAATGACCCTAACCTGCATCTTCCTCTACCTGCCTCCCTGGATCTCCGGCCTCCGGAGCTTCCACCGCCGCCTCAGGAGCGACAGGCTGTTCAGCCTCTGCGACTTGGGCGACAGGCGGTTCCGGCGCGGGGCCTACGAAAATCAGGCTCTCTACCGGCACCAGGTATTCCCCGGACTTCACCATGAGGCGCCCCCCGTAGTAGCAAACCGACTCGACGACTCCTTCCACAATCCCGTCCTCAACGTCTGCCATGAACGTCTTGCCGATGAGATTGGCGGCACTCAGGAGACCCTGATTGGCCTGAATTCCCAACAAGTACTGGAGAGTTGCCTGTACGGTCTGGTTCAGCTCCCCGATCTGAGTCGCGCTCGAGAACTGGGCCATCTGAGCCAAGAACTCCTGTTCCTTTATGGGTTCCATGGGGTCCTGGTAACGGAGCTGTGTCAGCATGATCTTTAGAAACTGATCCTGCAGATCTCCGGCCTTACCCGTCTGAAACCCATTGGACACGGCGCTGCCGTATATGCCGCTCACTCCATCTATCGCCAAGTCATCCGCCTCCTTTCACTTTTCTTACACGATGTAATCCAGGTGGCTGCCCGATAGTGCCGCGCGATACGGCGTCGCGGCCTGGCTCGAGACCATCTCGACTCCGAATGACCGGGCAGACCTCCGCCTCGCCGCGCTCACGCTGCTTCCCCGCTCACCCCACGAAAAAGCCTCTTGAGGATGATCTTGATCTACAGAGAAACCTGCCAGCGTGAGTCCCATCTCGCTGAACGACCTCGCCAGATCTCCGGCCGACCTCTCAAGAGCCTGCATGGCCTCGTGAGACTGTGCGACGAACTTCACTGCGACTTCCTGGCCTCTGGCGGTGAGGACTGCGGTAACGCTGCCGAGGCGTGGCGGATCCAGCCTGAGCTCAACGCTCCTCGGGAGTCTCTTTAGGGCTTCCTCCCTAAGGCGTTCGGCAAGTTCGCGAGCATTGCTGAGGGATACCTCTCCGCGCCGTGCCTCGCCCACTACTTCCCCGGAGGGAGCCGGGCTAAGCGCATTTTCCACAGTCGCCGTGTGCACGACGGCCCCGGTGTCTCCATCTTCGACGGCTTCCGTTTCCTCAAAGGGGCCCCTGCGCGTCCTGTCTGCAACGGACCTGTTTTCGCGGTCGAAGTCCGGAGAACCGGCCGCCTTGGTTGACACGAACCGATCAGAGCCGCTTGCTCGTACCCCGACTGCTTGTTCTTCATCGGCGGCCGGAGCAGGAGCTGCTTCAGCACCCGCTGCGGGCTCAGCAGGTCCTGCGGTCCGTCCCGCCCGGGACACAGACCCTTCCGGCCCCGCCTCGATCGAGCTCACGTGCTCGCTTACGAGTCGAGCGGTGTTCGGCAGGTCCTCATTTACTTGGTGGAGTTCAGGGACTTCCTGACTCACCTCCGTGAGGCCCGCGCCATGGGAAATCCCATTCGCATGGGTCAGAGCGTCGGGCAGAGCAGGCCCCCGAAGCACCTGTTCCCCGCTCTGGGGAGGCTTGTCCGAACGCAGAAGTTCTGCCGGAGCGGCAACAAACCGCTTCTGCACTGAAAAACCCTGCAGGGTGACCGGCTCAGCAGTCGGACCTGAAGTCTCCCAGGCATCCGGCGTCGCCCGCACAGACCCTGCTTCTGCGTCTCCAGGCACCCCAAAAACAAGCCCCGGAAGCTCCATTGCCGGCCCTACGGCTGAATCGGTGACTCCCGAGACTTCTCCCTGAACTCCTTCCCCTTCGCATGATGAAGCGAGGGACGGAGGCACGAGAGCACCGGGTAGTCCTATGGTACCGAATGCCGCAGCCACGAGCGCCGAGAAGCTCCCGTAAGCCTTCCCTTTACCGGCGACGTGTCCGGTGGCAGACTGCACCTGAACATCCCGGCCGGGTGCTATAACTCCTAGTGCCGCTTCGAATCCAAGGATCATGGCTTTCTCTTCTCACCTCTCTTTCGCCCTCAAGAATCGATCTGCTCCGATTTCGTCCAGGGCCTTTGCTTGCTCCCACCAGAAGGCCTCCATGTACTCGCGCAGCTTGTTCTCGCGGTGCTTCTCCAGTGCTCGCTCCTCCTGCGTCCGCCGGATGGCGACTTCCCTGGCCTTCCTGGTGATCTCGCTCTTGGCTTTCAGGTCGGTCGTGTGACGAAAGATCTCGTTGTCGATCGACTCGCTGAACCGCATCATACTCTTCATGAGCTGCGAGTCGAGCCGGCCTGAGAGAGCGCTCCGCATTTCCCGCGCCGCTTCCTCTCTCGCCTCACGAGCGGCATTAAGCCTGGACTTAACCGCATTCTCGTTCCTCTGGGCTTCTCCCAGCTTCTCTTCGGCAAGCATCTTGTGGAGCCGCCTTATCTCGAGAACTCGCTCCAGAGGAAACTCGAACTTCCTCAAACCCGTCCCCGTCCTTTATCGGCATTAACCCGGATTTGCTGAACTTCCTAAACTGCCCGGCTTTCTGAAAAGAGGCCAGTAAGCATTGCGACTGTTTCTTCGAAAGAGTGCTTTTCGTCTACGCCTTGCCTAAGGAACTCGTTAACCCTGTCCACGTAGTTGATTGCATGGTCTATGCGATCATTTGAACCCTTGACGTAGGCTCCTATGTTTATGAGGTCCTCCGCCTTACGGTAGGTGGCCAGCACTGCCCTGAGCTCCTTGGCTGCCTCTCTCTGGGCCTCGCTGGTCACGGCAGTCATAAGTCGCGACACCGACGCCAGGACGTCGATTGACGGATAGTGTCCCAGTTGGGCCAGGTCGCGGGACAGTACAATATGTCCGTCCAGAATTCCCCTGGCTGCGTCGGCTATCGGCTCATCCATGTCGTCGCCTTCAACCAGGACCGTGTAAATCCCGGTGATACTGCCGGTGGAGCTCTTCCCTGCCCGTTCAAGAAGTTTAGGAAGATGAGCGAATACGGAAGGCGTGTATCCCCTAGTGGTCGGAGGTTCTCCGGTCGCAAGTCCCACTTCACGAAGGGCCATGCACCACCTCGTGAGCGAGTCCATCATAAGGAGGACCGACATCCCGCGGTCGCGGAAGTACTCGGCGATGGCCGTGGCCACCCACGCGGCCTTGATCCTCATGAGCGCAGGCTCATCCGAAGTGGCGACGACAACCACTGAACGCTTAAGTCCTTCGGGGCCAAGGTCCCTTTCTATGAACTCCCGGACTTCGCGGCCGCGCTCGCCGATTAGGGCGATCACGTTCATATCTCCCGACGTGTTCCTGGCTATCATGCCCATGAGGGTAGACTTACCTACGCCAGACCCGGAGAAGATGCCGATCCGTTGACCTTCGCCAAGGGTTAGGAGACCGTCTATGGCTTTCACTCCTGTGGCCAGCGGCTCGCGTATCCTGTCTCTCTCCAGGGGCGAAGGCGGGCGTTCTGTGGCGGGATAATGCTTGTCCACTGCCCACCACGGTTTCTTGTCCATCGGGAATCCCAGGGCATCCACGATCCGTCCGAGCATGCCCTCTCCCACCGGCACCTTGAGCTGCCTGCCCGTTGCCTCGACGGGCGTCCCCGGCGCCACGCCGTCCAGTTCGCCGTATGGCATGAGGAGTACACGCCCGTCTTTGAAGCCGACCGCTTCGCTGAGAACCGGCACGCCCGAATCGGGCAGGAGATAGCACATCTCGCCCATCTTGACTTTGGGTCCAGAAGACTCGATGAGCAAGCCCACCACGTCACGCACTACACCGCCGTAGGTGAGCGGCTGAGCCGTCCTAACCGTCTCCTCATAAAGCTGGAAGGACACGTCGTTCATGCCGTCTCAACCCCCAGGACTTTCTTGCGGGCCTCGGCTAGGGCGATAGCGATTGAGCGTATCTGGGATTCAATCGTCACATCCACATAGCCGTGAGGCGTCGAAACAATGGCTCCCCCCGCTACTTCCGGATCTCCCACAACATCCATTGACCTCGCTCCAAACTCCCTCCTCAGGGTGGGGACCTGCCCCTCCACCAGAGAGACGAGCTCGGGCGGAACCTTGAGTGAGAACTCCCGCTCATCCTTGAGGGCGGCGAGACCCTGCCGGATGAGGCCAATTATCACCTTTGGATCGGCCCCGAAAGCGTCTCCAAGGACCTTGCGGCTGATCTCGATCACCAGAGCCAAGAGGCGGGGTTCGGAGTCGACCAGCATCTGAGAGTAAGCGTCTCGCGCAGCCTGTAGGGCCGCTTTGGCCTCGTTTACGATCTTCTGAGCCTCTGCCAAGCCCTCGTCGCGTCCCTCGTAGTAACCTTCGTTCCTACCTGCCTCTCTGGCTTTCGCGGCTATCTCTCCTGCTTCTTCTCTCGCCCGGCTCACCAAGGCTTCGGCCTCTTCCCTGGCCTCTTCGAGGATAGCCTGCGCCTCTTGTCTCGCCTTCTCTAGGACCTCGGCCGGGTCTGGAAGACACGTCTCTATCCGTGCCTCAACCTCTACCGGCTTGGGCACCGGTCGCCTTATGCGAGTAGGTTGGGAGCGAAAAACTCTAGACAACGACATCGTCTCCTCCTCCGCGACCTACGACGATCTCGCCCTGGTCCTCAAGCCGCCTTATGATAGCGACGATCCTCTGCTGTGCGTCTTCCACGTCTCTCATGCGCACAGGGCCAAGGTAGTCGATGCTCTCCTTGAGGGTCTCCACGGCGCGGGACGAAAGGTTCTTGTAGATCTTCTCTTTGACTTCGTCGGACGCGGCTTTGAGGGCGAGCGGGAGATCCTTGGACATGTCGACTTCGCGCAGAAACCGCTGCACGGCCCTGTCGTCGAGGTAGATGATGTCGTCGAACAGGAACATCCTGCGTTTGATCTCTTCAGACAGTTCCGGTGCTTCCACATCAAGGGCGTTTAGAATGGTCTTCTCGGTCTGTCTGTCTACGTTGTTCAGGATGTCGACGATGGCGCCGACTCCGCCTGTACGCGTGTAATCTTGACCGACGACGTTCACGAGCTTGCGCTCGAGGATGCGCTCGATCTCTTTTATGACTTCGGGGCTGGTGCCCTCCATGGCAGCGATACGCCTGGCCACTTCGACCTGCAGATCGGGAGCCAACGAGGCGAGTATCGCACCGGACTGGTTAGGAGCCAGGTAGCTCAGGATGAGGGCGATGGTCTGCGGAGACTCTGACTCAAGGAAGTTCAGGAGCTGGGTAGGTTCGGCCTTTCTCGCGAAGTCAAAGGGCCTCACCTGCAGCGACGCGGTGAGGCGCCCCAGCACGTCGACGGCCTTTTCCTTTCCCAAAGCCTTCTCCAGGAGCACCTTGGCATACTCTATGCCGCCTTCGTCTATGTACTGTTGCGCGATGGCCATATCGGCGAACTCGCTTAGTACCTGGTCTCTAACATCTTGGTCGACCCTCTTCGTACCGGCGATCTCTAGGGTCAAGACGTCGATGTCTTCTTCCTTCATGTGCTTCATGACCTGAGATGAAAGGTCAGGCCCTAGCGTAATGAGGAGAATCGCGGCTTTCTCTCTTCCGGACAGGACGCCTCGGCGCGTAGACATCAGTACTCATCCTCCAGTAACCAGGTCTTGAGAAGCGCGGCCATCCCGGCCGGGTTGACCCGGGCCATCCTCTCGATGTCTTCCCTGATCTTCTGCCGCGACAAGAGGTCAGGAGACAACGTAGGCGCTTCTTCCACCAAGGGGAGCGGTTCAGGCAGGGGTTCAACGGCCTGCGCCCTCCGGCGCCTCATTAGGAGAAGGATGATGGTACCCAGGATGAGAGCTGCGGCAACCGCGATGGCGTAGATGTATACCCTCGGGAATGTCTCCTCAGGCGGCGTCATGCCGCCCCGCACTACGTCGACAAGGCTCGTGTCGAAGGGCATTCCTATTACGCTGATCTTGTCCTGTCTAAGAGGATCGAGCCCAAGAGCCGCTGTAACTCCTTCGGTTATTAGGCTCTTCTCATCATCGTCCAGTTCTCTATTTACCATGACGGCGACGGAAAGGTTCTTTATGCTCCCGGGCGTCACAATCGTCTCCGTCGTTGTCCGACTTACCTCGTAGTTGGTAATGGTCTCGGTACGCTGATACTGGGACTCGCCCTGGCCTGCGGTCGCGTAGGTCGGGACGTCAAGTCCTCCGGCCACTCCGCCGACCGGCGTACCCGTTCCCTGGTAGCTCTCGGTCACCTGTTGAGTACTCCTGAGGACACCCTGAGGGTCGGATGCGTATTGGTCGTCAACGATCCTCACCTGGTCGAGGTTCAGTGTGGCGCGGACCTGGCAGACGACGTTTCCGGGCCCCAAGACGGGCGTAAGGGTCGCCAGGAGTCGGGACTCCAGCTCCCTCTCGACGCGCGATGTCATCTCAAACGCCGTGGCCGAAACCTGACTTCCCAGCGAATCGCTCCTCAGATCCTGAGAAAGGAGCCTACCCGAAGTATCCATGACGGTAACGTCGTCAGGAGAAAGCCCTTCAACCGATCTCGCCACCAGATTCATGATGCCTCTTACCGTAGGCTCTCCGAGCTCTTTCCCGGGTACAAGGTCCAGAAGGACCGCGGCTGTCGCAGGAGTCTTAAGGGTGGCGAAAACCGTGTTCTCAGGGATGACTATGTGGACTCTCGCGTCCCTGACGCCGGAAATTGACTTGACGGTCCTCACCAGCTCTCCAGAGAGGGCACGGGTGTACTGGACACGGCGTTCGAAGTCCGTCGCCCATATAGAATTTCCCTGGATACTCTCAAAGCCCACTATCCCGGAGGACGGAAGGCCTTGGCTGGCCAAGGAAAGCCTGGTCCTATGGACTTCTTCGCCGGGGATCTTCACGGTACGCCCCCCGTCGGCGAGCTCGTAAGGAATGCCTTGTCTCTCGAGTTCGCTGACGATGGCCCCTGCGTCCTGGAGGTCCAGATTGGACCACAGTATTTCATAACGCTGTCCTCGCGTGGAGATGGCCAGCGCCACCACACACACGACGAACACTGTCGCAACACTTGCTATAATGACCAGCCTGGGTGTTTTTCCTAGCTTGGACCAGGTGTCCCGTATGCCCTTTGTGAGTTGAGCGACACTGGTTCCCATCTGTCTCCCCCGCTATATAGGCATCCTCATGATCTCCTGATAAGCCTCGAGGGCTTTATTGCGGACGGAGATCACGAGATCCAGCGCCAGGCTCGCCTTTTCGGCTGAAAGGACGGCAGTGTGCATGTCGCGGGCATTGCCGGTAACCAGGTCGATCTGTGCCTGAGACATCTCTCTGTCGAGGGCCGCCAGGCTCTGGGCAGCCTTCTCAAGCACGCTGGAGAACAGTGTCTCGCCGGCAGTCGGTTCTGAAGAACGGGTCACGGACCTTTCAACCAGAGGTCCCACTCCAGGTATGGAAGCAGCTCTAAGGTACATCGATTTTCCTCCCCCCGAGACCCCGGCGCGCTCTTGGCGCCGGTTTCATACACTGGGCTTTACGCCCGAAGCAGCTCCAGCGCCCGCTGGGCCATTGTTTTGGCGGCTTCTATGGCCGTGACGTTGGCCTCGTAAGCTCTGGTTGCCGCCATCATGTCAACCATCTCCGTGACCACATCCACGTTGGGATATGTCACGTACCCCTCCTCGTCGGCCTCCGGATGACCGGGCGAGTAGACGCGTCGAAGAGGGCTCTGGTCTTCGGCGATGCCGTAGACTCTGACGCCCCGAGGGAGCTCCGAGCACTCCCGGGCGAGGATGTCGCGGAATGAATAGCGTACCGCGTTAGGCGCGAACAGAGCCACTTTGCGCCGGTATGCCCCACCGGTTTCTGTTCTTGTGCTTTCGGCGTTGGCCAGGTTTGACGCGATAAGGTCGAGTCTCAGCCTCTCGGCAGTAAGACCTGATGCGCTGGTCTCAATCGCAGCGAACAACCTCATGTCGTCTAGCGCCTCCCTTCCGTTATGGCTTTTCGCAGGAGTGACAGGTGGGCCCGAAGCTGACCTGACACGGCCGAGTAGTACAGCGCGTTCGCAGCCACTTCGCCCATTTCACGGTCCATGTCGACGCTGTTCCCATCGGGCGTGATGGCCGAGAGGTCTTGGGCTAGCCGTCCTGGCTGGACCGTGTTTGAGGGTACGATGTGACGCGACGAAGTTGCGACAAGGGTGGGACGCGTACTGGCGGTTGCTTCGGCCAATGCAGAGCGGAAGTCCAGGTCGAGACGCTTGTAGCCCGGCGTCTCGGCGTTGGCCACATTATTGGCGAGGACTTCGTGCCTGCGCCAAGCCCCGTCCAACGCGCGCTGCATGATAAGCGCTACATCCTTCATGATCTTACCCCCCCTGAGATCACGCGAGCCTCCCGGCACCAAAGCCGAGAGGCAGCGTAAAACTAAAACCGCCCTCTTCGGAAACCCGGCTGCCATGGCGACTCTATCTCTGTTGTCGCTTTAGGCCCGCAGCTTTGCGTCACTGCCTTTCGACAGTTTTGCCTTTATCGGTGCGCGGTAACTGGAACTATTTAGTTGTGGACGGCTCCTATTCTACACAAAATCTGAAAATCCTTCTGCCCGTTACTAATTTCGTAGATTTTTTTACATATGTGAGAGAGAAACGGCGGGCAAAGAACATGCCGCTCCTTGCCCGCCGCCTTTAAATGCCCAGTTTATCTTAGCTTTTTAAGCTCCTCAAGCAATTTGCTATTGAGGACTCTTATGAATGTGCCTTTCATGCCCAGCGACCTGGACTCAATAACGCCGGCCGATTCGAATTTTCTCAGGGCGTTCACGATAACGGATCTGGTTATGCCAACCCGGTCGGCAACTTTCGACGCGACGAGGAACCCTTCGGTCCCACCCAGCTCCTCAAAAATGTGTCGCATGGCGTTCAGTTCTGAGAAAGAGAGCGTTCCCAGGGCTACCTGAACAGCTGTCCGCTGGCGGGTCTCTTCTTCAACCGTCTCCTGGTTGTAGCGGAGGATCTCCATTGCAGTCACAGTCGCCGCATGCTCCGCCAGAATGAGGTCGTCATCGCTGAAGTCATTGGTAGTGCGCGCCAGAACCAGTGTGCCCAACCGTTCGCCGCCGCCCATGACGGGAAGCACGGTCGTTATCTTCTGCGGGTACGGGCACGGGGTTCCGTCCTTGAAAACGCAGACGCCCTCGTCGTTCCTGAGGTTGACGGCAGGTTCCCTGTACATGAAAAGCCTCTCGTTGTAAGCAGGCGGGAAGCCTTGAGACCCAAGGACATCTTCCTTCATGACTTTGCAGTCGAAATCCTCCATGAGTGCGTACCCCAGGACTTTGCCGGCCTTATCCAGGATGTAGACGTTGCACTCGACTACGTCTCTTATGACCTTCGCACTACCGTGAAAGTCGACTTCGCTTGCCGCCCCGGAGAGCAGCTGGTTCATACGTCGTGTTTTGTCTAGTAAAGTCTGCAACCGGTTCTCCTCCTCTTTGCTCTCGCGCTACAGGATATAGCGGGAGACATCTCTGTCGGAAACTAGGCCCGCTAGCCTCCTCCGCACGTACTCGGCGTCTACTACGACCTTTCGCTCGGCAACGTCGGGCGCCTCGAACAGTACGTCTTCGAGCAGCTTCTCCATGACGGTGTGTAGTCGTCTGGCCCCTATGTTTTCGGTCTCTTGGTTAACTTTGAAAGCCATGGCTGCCAGTTCTGCTATTCCGTCTTCACTGAATTCTACCTCTACATTATCAGTAGCGAGAAGAGCTTTGTACTGCCTTGTTAGGGAAGTTTCAGGTTCTTTGAGAATTCTGACGAAATCGGCTTCTGTAAGCGGGTCTAGCTCAACCCTTATGGGGAACCTTCCTTGGAGCTCGGGGATGAGGTCGGAAGGCTTGCTGACATGGAAAGCCCCTGCCCCAATGAAAAGGATGTGGTCGGTCTTAACGGGGCCGTACTTTGTCATTACGGTTGTTCCTTCGACTATGGGCAGGAGGTCGCGCTGGACCCCTTCTCTCGAAACGTCCGGCCCCGTCCCACGCTCGCGGCCGGCGATCTTATCCAGCTCGTCGAGGAACACGATGCCGAGGGCTTCGGTTCGCCTAATCGCTTCCGCCGTGATCGAGTCCGTATCCACGAGTTTTGAGGCTTCTTCCTGAGCGAGGACCTTCCTTGCCTCTTTTACTTTGAGCCGGCGGATCTTCTTCCGCTTGGGAAGGATGCCTCCCAGAAGGTCCTGCATGTTCAGGCCCATCTCCTGCATTCCGGTGCCGTCGAAGAAGTTGAGAGTAGGCATGGAGGTGTCTTCAACCTCGATCTCGACCTCCAGACCCTCACACTCGCCCCTTGCGAGGCGCTCACGGAGAAGACGCCGTTCTGCCCTGGCTTTCCGGACCTTTTCTTCAAAGTCTTCGTCATCGTTCGTATCCTCACGCACACCGGGAGTGAACAGGAACTCGAATGGATTCCGGGCCGCTTCCTTTCTCTTGGGAAGCGGGCAGAGGATGTCGACCAGCCTGTCTTCGGCAAGTGCCTGGGCCTTGTCCTTGACCATCTCCAGCTCCTCGTTTCGGACCATCCGGACGGCCGCCTCGACAAGGTCCCGTACAATGGAGTCCACATCCCGTCCAACGTAACCTACTTCTGTGAACTTAGAGGATTCTACTTTGACGAACGGCGCGTTCACCAGTTTGGCAAGACGCCTGCATATTTCGGTTTTGCCTACCCCGGTAGGCCCTATCATGAGGATGTTCTTGGGGATTATGTCGTCCTGAAGGTCTCCCTCTACCTTTTGCCGCCTTAACCTGTTCCGGACCGCGACGGCAACGGCCTTCTTAGCCTTCTCTTGACCCACTATGTACTTGTCTAGTTCCGCGACTATCTCACGAGGCGTAAGGTCAGCCATCCAAAAGCCTCCTTTTTCCAAGCCTAAGTAAGTTCTTCGACCAGGATATTCTCATTCGTGTATATGCAGATCGATGCGGCTATTTTGAGAGATTCTCTGGCGATTTCGGCGGCCGTTAAAGAGCTGTGTCTCACCAGCGCTTTGGCGGCCGCGGTAGCGTAGGGCGCCCCGGACCCTATGGCCAGGACGTTGTCGTCGGGCTCTATCACTTCGCCGGTCCCGCTCACCAGGAGAATGTGGTCTTTATCCATGCAGAGGAGCATGGCCTTTAGCTGCCGGAGGATCCGGTCCGTCCTCCATTCCTTGGCGAGCTCAACCGCAGCCCGCTGCAGGTCGCCCCTGGTCTCCTCAAGGTGCCCCTCGAGCTTGTCGAAGAGAGCCAGCGCGTCTCCGACCGAACCGGCAAAACCGGCGAGTATCTTTCCGTTATAGATCTTCCTTACTTTCTTCGCCCCGCTCTTCAGGATGGTGCGGCTTTCCTCCAGAGTCACCTGGCCGTCACCGGCCATGGCGCTCTTGCCACCTGCCCTTACGGCGAGGATGGTGGTGCTCTTTATGAGAGGCTCATCCATGCTCATCACCCTCTCTTTTCTCCTTGGCCCTTCCGGCTCTCCGGGGTATCCTCGGCTACGGCGCGGGGATGGAAGCTCCTGTACGCTTCCCGGAGATGCTCAGGCATCACATGCGTGTATATCTGGGTTGTACGGACGCTGGCGTGCCCCAGCATGTCCTGGACAGACCTTAAGTCTGCCCCGCCCCTTAGAAGATGAGTCGCGAAAGAATGTCTGAGCGTGTGCGGAGAACACCTCGCGGGGTCCAGTCCGGCAGTAAGGAGATGCTTCTCCAGCGTCCTCCTTATGGACCTTACCGAAAGCCTCTTGCCGAAGCGGTTTAGGAAGAGGGGCCTCCTGAGACTCATTAGGACTGCCTGCTTCCCGGCCTTACCGGTCTCTTTGGCCTCCGGGCGGCTCGGCCGACTGGAGGCGGCCTCTAGGTACGGGCGGCCGTTATCAAGGTAGTCGGCCAGCGCCTCGAGAGCCACCGAGCCCACGGGGACAAAGCGCTCTTTGCTGCCCTTCCCCAAGACCTGGACGAAGCCTAGAGAGTAATCGATATCACCCACGTTGAGGCTCCGGAGCTCACTTATCCGTAGCCCCGACCCGTAGAGAAGCTCCAGCATCGCCCTGTCTCTCTTACCCAGGGGCGTGTTAGTGTCTATGGCCTGCAGGAGGCTCTCCACTTCACCTTCCGATAGGACCTTAGGAAGCTCTTGCTTTACCCTCCGCGGCGTTACCGCCTTGGCGGTTTCTGCAGCAAGGCTCCCCCTCTTTTCCAGGAACTTGAGGAAGCTGCGGATACAGGACGTCTTTCGCGCTATGGACGAAGGCTTGTAGCCCTTCTTCGAGAGATCTTGTATGAAGTCGCGGACGTCATCTACAGAGATCTTCGGGGGAAGTTTGGAGGGGTCTCCACCGTACTTCCCTGTAAGGAAGGTCATGAACTGGCCTAGGTCGTTGGCGTATGCGTTAAGGGTGCTGGGGCTTTGGGTCTTGGACACCCCCACTTGGGCCAGGAACTCCTCTTGACCTTCCAAGATAGATCTCAACGCCACACCTTCTCACTGTTAACGAAATGCCTGCAAATGGCAGCCAATTCGGAACTAATGATAACACTAGGGTGAAACAGGGGCAACTTTTTCGTAATTTTCCACCTTTTGCGTCCGGTAGCTACAATCAGGGTTTGAGCAGCGGAATCCTCGCCGACTACCCTGCGCTTCAACCAGGAACGACCCGCACGTGGGGCACTTGGTCCCCGCCACCGGCTTGGCCCAAGTCGTGTAGTCACAGCCGGGATACTCTGTGCACCCGTAAAACACCCGGCCCTTGCGGGTCCGCCTTGCCACGAGTTCGCCCTTCTCGCACTTAGGGCACTTGACTCCGGTTTTCTCCAAAATGGGCTTGGTGTTCTTGCACTCGGGATAACCTGAGCAGGCGATGAACTTACCGTACCTGCCGCGCTTTATAACCATGGGACGCCCGCACTTCTCGCAGTCTTCGCCGGCCGGCTCGTCGGCTATCTTGACCCTGGAGATCTCTTCCTCTGCGCGGTCAACTTGCTCCTTGAAGGGTTCCCAGAACTCCCTAAGGATCCGGACCCAGTCCCCTTCTCCCTCCTCGATGGAGTCGAGCTTTTTCTCCATGTCGGCTGTGAAAGCAAGGTCAACGATGGAAGGGAAGTTCTCTGTAAGGAGCCGGTCCACGGTGATTCCCAGTTCCGTCGCGAAAAGCCGCTTTTGGTCCCGAGCAATGTACTCTCTTTCGAACAGGGTGGCGATTATGGGAGCATATGTAGACGGCCGGCCTATCCCGTTCTCCTCGAGTGCCTTGACCAGCGTCGCTTCCGTGTACCTTGGAGGCGGCTCGGTCTCGTGCCGCTGCGGGTCCGTCTTCACGAGCTTTAGGACCTCGCCCTCGGCGAGAGGTATGATCTCGCGTTCTTCGTCGGTATCTCCGGGGTGGTCCTGGCCCTCTTCGTAAACCTTTGTGAAGCCGGGGAACTTCATCCGGGAACCGGTGGCCCGGAAGGTTGCCTGGCCTGCCGCTATGTCGGCCGTCACGGTGTCGTAGACAGCCGGCGCCATCTCGCTGGCAACAAACCTTTCCCATATCAGCTTGTATAGCCTGTACTGGTCGCTCTTTAGGAACGCCCTGACCTCTGCGGGCGTCCGGAGGACCGATGTGGGACGTATGGCCTCGTGCGCTCCTTGCTCCAGGGGCCTCGACCGCACTGTCCTTCCTGAACCGACATACTGGGAACCGTACACCTCGCCTATGAACCTTCGCGCCTCGGTCGCCGCGCTCTGAGCTACCCTCACCGAATCGGTCCTCATGTAGGTGATAAGCCCAATGTAGCCTTCTCTGCCGAGTTCTACACCTTCATACAGCGTCTGGGCGACCGACATGGTCTTCTTGACCGAAAAACCCAGCTTCCGGGAAGCCTCCTGTTGCAGTGTCGACGTCGTGAAGGGAAGCGGTGCTTGCCTCTTTCGCTCTTTTGGCTTAACCGACTGAACAATGAACGGCTTGCCTTCGATGGCCGCAAGGACCGCATCGACGTCTTTACGGCTGGCAAGCCCCTTTTTGCGTCCGTTTTCTCCAAAGTAGCGGGCCTTTACTTCCCCGTGTTCGCCCTTAAGATAGGCATCCAGGGTCCAGTACTCTTCCGGCTGAAATGCCTTAATCTCCAGGTCCCGCTGCACGATGAGCCTGAGAGCCGCCGACTGCACCCTTCCGGCCGAAAGGCCTGGCCTGATCTTGTGCCACAAGAGCGGGCTCAGACTGTATCCGACGAGTCTATCCAGCACCCGCCTTACTTGCTGCGCGTTCACGAGCCGCAGGTTCACGGGCCTTGGCTTTGAGAAAGCTTCTCTCACCGCCTTTTCGGTGATCTCGTGGAACACGACGCGCTTCGCTTCATCCGGGTCAATACCCAGGATGGAGCACAGGTGCCACGAGATGGCTTCGCCTTCACGGTCCGGGTCGGTGGCCAGGTAGACGGAAGAGGCCTTCTTGGAAGCTTCTTTCAGTTCCTTGATAAGGGCGCCCTTGCCTCGAATGTTTATGTACTTCGGCGTGAAGTCGTTTTCTATGTCTACCCCAAGAGTGCTCTTAGGGAGGTCCCTCACATGGCCAAGCGAAGCCATAACCCGGTATCTAGATTTCATAAACCGGGATATGGTTTTCGCTTTTGTCGGTGACTCAACGATGATGAGTGGACTTGTCTCAGCCGTCATTCGTCTAGCTGCGCTCCTTCCCATTTGTAGCCTGCCCCGCCAGAGCCAGGAATTTACCTGCTGCGGTCCTAATGACCGCGCCCTTCATCTCCAGGCAAGCAAGCACCGCCGCGATCCTGCCCGCCGGCATCTTAGGGAGACGCTCGCACAGGGCGTCAGCCGAAAGCGGATGGCCGCGAAGCTCCTGAAGCACGGCAGATTCCTCCAACGTATTCTCCGCTGCAGCAAAATGCTTAGGAGACTCGAAAGGTACCGGAATACACTCAGTTTCTCGTCCGAGAAAGGATAGCACATCTTGTGCCGAGGTTACCAGATAAGCACCTTCCTGGATCAGTTTGTTCGTGCCGGCGCTCTTGGGCGACTTCGCGCTTCCCGGCACTGCCATGACCGGTATACCGTAGCTTAAGGCCCACGAGGCAGTGTTGAGCGCTCCAGAAGTCGCTCCTGCTTCTATAACCACGATGCCGAGGGACAGACCTGCGATCAGCCGGTTCCGTCTGGGGAAGTGGTATTTGAGAGGTTTGGTCCCGTCGCCGTACTCTGATAGTATCGCTCCATGCCGGGGGATATCACGGTAGAGGTCTTCGTTCTCCGGAGGGTACACGACATCCAGCCCACACCCCAGACAAGCGATGGTGCGCCCACCCGCCCTGATGGCCGCGCGGTGGGCTACGGCGTCTATCCCCCTCGCGAGCCCTGAAACGATCGTCACGCCGGCTCCGGCGATGTCCGCTGCGATCTCCTCGGCGACCCACTTCCCCACATGGGAAGGGTACCGCGTGCCCACTATGGCAACGGCCAGCCGGTCCTGGGGTACGATGCTTCCCGAGATGTAAAGACCTTCCGGTGGATCGGGAAGGCGCATAAGGCTTTCCGGGTATCCTTCCTGCCCTAAGGCGATCACTTGACTCGCCACGGATCAGCCTCGCTTCCATGATTTGACAATTCCTGATTGAATGTACCACAGATCTCGAGGAAGCGCACTCCCTTTTCATAACTCCCTCTCCCTAAGGAGATGCTGAGAAAAGACTCTTTTGGACCGGGTGATCGGTTTGCGCGTACCAAATGTCTGGAAGACAGTTAAGGACCTCCTTTCCCCCGCGAAAGGGAGCCCTGAACGCGCGCGCTTTTCGCTTGGTGACCGCCCCATACCCGGCAGGATGCCTCAGAAATTGGAGAACGGAGAGCGCAGCAAACAAAAGCTATACCGTGACCTGGACAAGAACACACGTGCCCTCAAACAGATCTTTCACGTGCCTGAGTCGTCAGACGTTGTCTTCAGGGAGATTGTGTGCGCAGAACCGAGGGTAAAAGCCGTTGTTGCCTACATCGAAGGTCTAAGCGACTTCGACAAGATCTTTAAATGCGTGCTCCAGCCCCTCATGCTTCTCAGTCCCTTAAGGAAAACCGAGCGTAGGAAACCCATCGACCGTCTGGAGTCGGCCCTCGTCCCCAACGGACAGGTCGAGAGGACTGAGAGCCTCCAGAAGCTCGTTGAAAGCATGCTCATGGGCGACACTGTGGTGCTTGTGGAAAAGAGCGATGTTGCTCTGGTTGTCGAGACCAGAGGCTGGGAGCACCGCGCGGTAGGCGAAGCTGTGAGCGAACGGATCGTGAGAGGGCCTCAGCAGGGGTTTGTTGAGGTACTGAGGGCCAATACCGCACTTCTCCGCTCCATCGTTCAAACCCCGGACCTCGTTGTTGAAAGCCTCGACATCGGCGTGACCGCGACCAACAAGTGCGCGCTCATATACGTTTCCTCTATCGCTAATCAGAAGCTCGTGGACGAGTGCAGGAGAAGGATACTGGGCCTCAACGTCTCCGAGATATTCACGTCGGGCGAACTGGAGCAGTTGATTGAGGACTCCCACAGCCTCCTGCCCACCATCCTGAGTACCGAAAGGCCCGATCGCGTAGCTACCCACCTCATGCAAGGAATGTGCGCCATAATGGTAGCGGGGGACCCCTTTGCTTTAATTGTACCCGTCAACTTGTTCGCGTTTTTGCATAGCGCCGAAGACCGCTTTGTCCGCTGGCCTTACGGAAATGTGCTTCGGTTTATTCGGTACGTCAGTTTCTTCCTTACCGTATACCTGCCCGGGCTTTACGTGGCCATCGTAAGCTACCATCCTGAGATGGTCCCTTCGGCCCTCATGATGGCGATCGCGGCGGCCCGAGAACCCATCCCTTTCCCACTGTACATGGAAGTCTTGGTTATGTACCTTGGCTTTGAGCTCATACGAGAGGCGGGGATACGCATCCCTTCTCCCATTGGGCCGACAATCGGCATCGTAGGGGCACTCCTTATAGGCGAAGCCGCCGTCACTGCGTCAATCGTGAGCCCCATCTTGGTAATCATCATCGCGGTTACTGCAGTCGCCTCTTTCACGCTCCCGAACTTGGAGATCGGGATGTTCATAAGGGTGGCGACACTCCTTTTCATCGTTGCCGGCGCCGCATTGGGGTTCCTCGGGCTTGCGGCCCTCACGCATATCATGCTGTGCCACGCCTTCGCCCTGAACAGTTTCGGCGTGCCATTCCTAACGCCCATGGCGCCCATAAGGAAGCCGTCATACAGGGGCGCTTTCGTAACCGAACCGTGGAAAGTCGAGCAGAGGCCGCCCTATATCCATCCCAAGAACCTCTACCGCCTGGGCCGTGTGGCGCGCCTATGGGATGCGGGGCTAACTCGTGCAGAGAGCGAGCCAAGGGGAAAGAGAGGTGATGTCGGTGGGCCAGGTTCCGGGGCGCAACCTCAAGAAGGCGGCAGCAACGGGAGCGAATCCAAGAGCGAAAGCAGAGGCCGGACCGGGAACTCGCAAAAAGACGGGAGATAGGCAGAGAGACCAAAGAAGCGGCGGGACTCACGAGATCAAGGAAGCCGCTCTCCTACTGGGACATGTCTCCACAAACCAGATCGCGGCGATGCTCGCCTTCCTGCTTGGGGTGAAGTCTTTCCTCATAACCCCGATCTTTCTCACGGCGGAGCTCTCAACAGGTGCATGGATCTCGGTGATAATCTCCCTTGTCGCAGGAGTCTTGGCGACAATAGGGTGGCTCAAGTGGTCCCACCTGACAGAGGGACTCCCTTTCCTACCGGCGCTCCAAAAAACGCTGGGCAAACCTTTGGGTACCCTGCTCTGCGCCGCGATCACCATATCTTTCCTAATCGCGATATCTTTCAGCATGAGGCTCTTCGCAGGCGGGGCAGCCATCGGCCTCTTGCCGGACGTCCCTATAGAGATCCTTCTCATCACCCTCATAGCGGCAAGCGCTTACTCAGCCTGGGCGGGACTTGAGAGCCTGGCCCGCGCTTCCACCTTTTTCTTCGCTCCGACCGTCATCTCTTTCGTGATTATCGTCGTGTCCTCTCTTCGGGACCTGGACCTCAGAAACCTCACGCCGCTTTGGGGTCCGGGGCCGGCCGAAGTCGCTCTGTCAGGGCTCAGGCTCATAGGTCTTTGGGGAATACTGCCTGCCTTCGCCGCCGTAAAGACCTACGTGCGCCGCGAGGAAGACCTTGCGAAGGGCGTCATGGGCGGCCTCCTGGGCGCAGGCGTGACGCTAACGCTAACGGTTATCGCAGTGCTCCTGTTCTTTCCGTATCCCTCCGGGACGCGCCTCACTCACCCCATGGGTATCCTTGCAAGGTCCATATACCTTGGAAGGTACGTCCAGCGGGTAGAGGCTATATTTGTGTTTACCTGGTTTTTCCCATCCGCGATCCAGGCGGGCTTTACGTACTTCGCCCTGCTCGTCTTCATAGCCCAAATGGCGGGTACGAACACGTACCGTCCTTTCTTGCCTGCCCTCTCCGTCACAACGTTCGCCATAGGCGCTTTACCCGTGAGCCTCTACAGGGCAGCGCAGCTCCTCAGCACCACTTTCTTCGATACGGCCGGTATAGTCACTATCTGTCTCGGGTGGGTGCTCTATGTGGTGGCAAGACTGAGGGGAATAAAACCGCCCGACGAAGGTGAGACGGAGCCACACTCTGTTCAAGGCTCCTCCCAAGGTTCATCCCAAGACGCGGCTTTGAGCGCCCCTCAAGAAGAAGGCGGCGGGCTTCCGGCGCTCAACGAAAACAGAGCAGCTGATAACTCTCAGACAGACCGAGGTGGTGACTCTCATGAGCGCTCTCCGGACTCGACCTCGACTCAGCATCGCATTCGCAATCCTAAGCGCGATTCTCCTACTTCTCCCAGGGTGCTGGGGAAGGAGAGAAGTTGAGGAAAGGTCCTTCATACATGTCATGGGAGTTGATAAGGGGACCGCCTCCGGGAAGGTGCATGTCACGGCGGCAATCGCCGTTCCCAGGACGCTGAAACAGGGTGCGGGAAGCGAAGGTGGCGGCGGCAAGACCTCCCTGATCCTCGACAGCGAGGGAAATGACATCGTGGATGCTTTGAACAAGCTCGAAGCAGTGAGTTCCAGGGAGTTTACCGGCCAGCATATCAGCTGTATTGTGCTCGGAGAAAGCCTGGCTACTGACGATATATCGCCGATCGTTGATATTTTCCACCGGAGCCTGGAGTTTCGGCCCACCACCCTGGTAGTGGTCTGCAGGGGTAATGCCAGGGATTTCATCCGGGGCCTCAAGGCGCCCGAGGAAGTAGACATAGCGGATTACCTTGCGAAGGTGATAGACACCGGGTACAACTCGCTCGGGTACTGCCCCGTCGTAACGATGCACGACTTCTCGGAGAGATATCAGACCGTAGATGTCTCCCCTTGGGCACCTCTTCTCGATCTGGCATCGCCCACGGGCGACCACGAACGTGGCGGGTCTTCGGAAGACTCGGGTGGCAATGCTGAGCTGATGCCGGCAGCCATCGTTGGGACGGCCTTGTTCGCCCTGACTGAGGACGGAAAATACAGAATGGTCGGCCACCTCCACGCTGAAGAGACCAGGGCCGCACTGGTCTTGTTGGGCCACTCAAGGTCTTGGTATCTCGACATAAACAGTCCGGGTGACGAGGGGATCTTGAGCCTTATGGTGAGACATAACTCTGTTCGGACGAAAGTCGATCGTCAAGGAGACAAGGTAACCGTCCATTACACCATCCGTTTGAGCGGGACAATCGAGGAGTACCAGATAGACCCACAGGCACCACCAACTACAGATAGGAGTCGGATAGCCATCGCCGAGACGGCGGCACAAAGGGCACAGCACCTATTCCAGGTGTCCTTTGACAAGATGATGAGACTCGGCTGCGACGCCATCGCCCTTGGAAGGTCTGTCCACGGGACGTTCCGCACAATGCCCGAATGGGAAGCCTTCGATTGGCCGTCAAAACTTCCGACGGTCACGGCCACTTTCGACGTGAGATTTGACATCTACTCCTCGGGATTTGCCTTCCACCGGCCTATCCCCAGGTAGCCCTGCCTTTCTGAATAGATTCGCAGGAAACAAGAGGCACGACTCAGAAGAGGAAGGAGAGCGCGATTCCTGCGGGGGCTACACCATGGCTAAGAACGCAACGCTACATAAGAAGGAACTAGAACGGGCAAGGCAGCTCTACGAGTATGACGAAACCGAAAGAAGGCTTCACCGCTGCATAGTGGGAGTGGACGAGGTGGGCAGAGGTCCCATGGCCGGCCCTGTCGTAGCGGCAGCGGTGATCCTCCCTCCCAAACCTTTGATAAACGGCATCGATGACAGCAAGAAACTCACGCCGAAGAAACGCGAGCGACTCTTTGACGTTATACTGGACACCTGCCTGGCATTCGGCATCGGCATACGGTCCTCGCGCTTCGTAGATCAAAGGGGCATCGTTGAGGCCACCCATTCGGCCATGAGGATGGCGGTCCTGTCGCTCGTCGGGAAAGGCTTTCAGCCGGACCTAATCCTGGTAGATGGCTACAGGATCAGCGGGTTGTCCTTCCCCCAAAAAGCGCTCGTCAGGGGCGACTCGACTTCGGCCTCAGTGGCCACTGCCTCCATAGTAGCGAAAGTAATCCGGGACCGCGTCATGGACCGGTTTGAGACCCTCTACCCGGGGTACGGCTTCGAAAAGCACAAAGGATACTGCACGGCATCTCACAGGTCCATCGTGAAGGCCCTCGGCCCATGCCCGATTCACCGGAGGTCCTTCGCCCCGGTCTCAAACGGATCAGACGAAGTCGACGACGTCTCTTAGGATTTCGACGCTCACAAGACCGAGGACGGGCACCTGAACGGTCTCTGCCCTACTTGGCAGCGCGGGGCTTTTTCCGATCGATGCCCTAGAGACCGGCCGGGCGAGACACACATCGACCCGAACACCGGCCGGTTCCCTTCCCAGCCGCTTGGCCACATAGTGGCGGGCTGCCCGCTTCATCCGGGCCAGTTTCCGTCTGTCCAGGGACTCTTCGGGCGACTCGACCGACCCCATTCCCCTGAACCGCACTTCAACGAACACGAGGACATCCCCGTCCTTCGCCACTATGTCGATTTCCCCAAGCCGGCACGTGTAGTTTCGTTCCAAAACGGCATAGCCTACCGACGCAAGATACCGGCAAGCCGCGTCTTCCACGATAGATCCCACGGTCCTCGGTGAGAGTCTTAGGCTCCCGAAGGTCTCCCTCCTATTCATGCTGTCCCAGCGTCTGCCTGTATGACAGCGCTTCGGCTACATGCTCTTCCTCAACTCGGGGTGAACATTCCAGGTCGGCAACGGACACTGCGACCTTCAGTACCCGGTAGTACGCCCTTGTTGACAGGTTCATCTTCTTCACGGCGTCAAAGGCGAGTTTTCTTGCCCTGCCCGAAAAGGTGACCAGCGTGGAAATCTCCCTTGGCCCCATTTCGGCGTTGTTTCTGATGCAGCTTGCCCCGAACCGCTTCTCTTGTCTTCCTCTCGCCTCGATTACCCGCTCCCGAAGCGCCTGTGAGGGCTCTCCGCATGCATCCGTCAGTTCTTCTACAGGAACTCTTGCTACGGATATTGAGATATCCATGCGGTCCAGGAAGGGCCCGCTCACCCTCCCCACATAGTTCTTTCGGGCGTTAGGAGTGCAGGAGCATTCCCGAAGGTCGTCGCCGTAATAGCCACACGGGCAGTTGTTCATGGCCCCCACGAGCTGGAAGCGGCACGGAAATCTGTAGGAGCCTCTCGAACGGGTTATGACCGCATAACCGTCCTCAATCGGCTGTCTCAGCGCGTTAAGGACGGAAGGTGAGAACTCGGGCATCTCATCTAGAAACAAGACCCCGCGATGGGCCAGGCTGATCTCGCCCGGTCTTGGATGCGCTCCACCACCGATGAGGGCGGTCGCCGTAACGGTGTGGTGAGGCGCACGGAACGGTCGCTGCCTCACCAGGCCGCCTCCGGGAGGAAGGATTCCCGCTACGCTGTGTATGCGCATTACCTCAAGGGCTTCTTCCCGCGTGAGGTCAGGAAGAAGCCCGGGTAGGGCTCTGGCCAGCATGCTCTTTCCCACGCCAGGAGGTCCTGTGAGGAGCACGTTATGCCCGCCGCACGCCGCAACCAATAGCGCCCTCTTCGCCACGGCCTGTCCCCTAATCTCCGCCGCATCTACGACCTTCTGTTCGACCACGGGAGGAGCCGTTTTCGTTTCTCCAACTCTCGATAGACTGCCGCTGCCTTGGAGAAAACGGGCTACCTCCCCCAGGGACCTTGCGGCCAAGAGGTCGATACCGTCGAGGAAAGATACTTCTCCCGAGTTCTCCCACGGTAGGACTGCCCCTTTGATGCCCTCCCGGAGACTCAGCACCATCGACAGCACTCCCCTTACCGGCCTCAGGCTTCCGTCGAGGCCGAGTTCGCCGAGTAGCAGATACTCGGCTTGGTCCCTATGGACAGATAGCTGCCCCGAAGCGCAGAGGATACCGGCGGCCACGGCCAGGTCCATCTGTGACCCGTCCTTGTGCAAGTCCGCGGGAGCGAGACTTACGGTTATCCTCCTTGCGGGCATCTCGAAGCCCGAGTTCTTGATAGCCGATCTCACCCTGTGACGAGACTCCCTGACGGCCACGTCCGCCAGCCCGACTATCTCCAGTCCCGGCAGCCCTCCGGAAACATCGGTTTCGACCAGGACCGGAACGCCGTCAATGCCCGCTATGGTCGCACTCCAAAGGCGCGAAAACAAGACACCACCCTCTCGGTTCTCAAGTATTTCGACACGTCAGTTCACAGTTTACCAGGAACTCCCATTTTTTGCCACCACGGGAGAACACGTCTCTTCCGGCACCTTTCATCGCCCCTGACGGCGTTCGCAGATTATTGCCCCACTCAGATGTTGGATGCTAGAATGTTTGGAGTATAGAAATATCAGCTATTAATGGGATTGGAGAACGGAGCCGTGTTTCAAGACGTGGACACGCAGGAGAGGCCCGATGGTGAGCTTTCTCCAGACGCAGCCGGCGGAGGTCCTGCCTCCTCGGCAGCGATTGCAGAACCCAGACCTGTAGACAGCGAAGCCGTCTGCGTGCCTGTTGAGTCCGCAGGGGAACTGAGGAAGAAGATTTTCAACCTGGCCCTCCCGTCACTCACCGAGATGACGCTGATGACGCTTGTCTCTATGGTGGACATGATCCAGGTGGGTAGGCTCGGGCCATGGGCGATTACTTCAGTTGGGCTTTCCAACCAGCCTATGTTTATCGCCATGTCCGTTTTCATGTCGCTGAATGTCGGAGCAACGGCTGTTGTGGCCCGCTCCATTGGGGCGAAGAAGCCGGAAGACGCCTATGCCGCTGCCAGGCAGGCCCTCGTCATGGCATCCCTTTTCGGTGCTTTGCTTGCGGTTCTGGGGGTTGTTTTCGCCCCCTCTCTTCTCCGCATGATGGGAGCCGAGGCAGATGTGATGGAGCCTGGGACCGCATACCTCAGGATCGTTGCGGCAGGAATTGTTTTCCAGGGAGCTGCGGTGAGCCTAAACGCGTCGCTCAGGGGCGCCGGTGACACAAAGACGCCGATGTCTGTAAATATCGTGGCTAATCTTGTGAACGTCGTGGGTAATGCCATCCTAATTAATGGGCTTCTCGGTTTCCCCAGGCTTGAGGTAGCCGGAGCTGCCTGGGCCACGACCTTTTCACGTCTTGTGGCTCTCGTCCTCATCCTCCAGAAAGTCTTTGGCCACAAGGGCGCGATCAAGATGTCGCTACACGATTCGTTCCGGCTCGACTTTGAGATCTTGAGAAGGATATTCCGTGTCGGCATCCCGGCTGCCATGGAGCAAGTGGTCATGCGCTCGGGGCAGATGGTCTATGCCCGCATAGTGGCAAGCCTCGGCACGGTAACCTACGCCGCGCACCAGGTCGCCCTCAACATAGAAGGCCTATCATTCACGCCTCCGATGTCTTTTCAGACGGCTTCCACGACCCTGTGCGGTCAGAGCCTCGGGGCGAGAAACCCTGAGCGGGCCGTTCGCTGCGCCCGAGAGTCCCAGAGAATGGCCCTCATCGGGGCCGCCCTCGCCGGCTCGGTGCTTTTCTTCTTCGGCCGGTATATTGCCTGGGCTTACACCGAGGACCCTACGGTGATCTCGCTATCTGCCAACGTCCTAAAGCTCATAGCCCTCGTCCAGCCTTTTCTCGCCAGCATGTTCGTTCTTGTAGGCGCGCTAAGAGGTGCGGGTGACACCAAGTGGACCATGTACATTACGATGGCCGGAGTATGGGGCGTCCGTGTGGTAGTAGCCTACATCCTGGTGCTCAAGATGGGGCTAGGCCTTTACGGGGCGTGGATCGCCATGGCACTCGACATGGTCGCAAGGTCCATCCTGGTAGAGCTCCGGTTCAGGTCGGGACACTGGACCAAACTAAGAGTGTAGTTTGGCAAGCGTATATCCCGGCATCAAATCTCAGGTTTCACGGATCGTGCGGGTCGACACGGCTCCAAGGGAGACCGCTCCTAAAGCCGCGGCAAGCATTATTAGGACCGCCGTGCTCCCCAATGAATCCAGCCCTATTCCCACAAGAGGGGTGGAGATCGGAGAAAGAAAGGTAGATACGGTGAACCTGAGCGCGAATACCCGGCCCCGGATGTCCGGCGGAGTGATCTCCTGGTAGATAGTGCTCATTGGCACCTGTATGAACGGGGTGCTGCCGCCAAACAACGCGAAAGCGACAAGCACGTGCCAGACTTGCCTCGACATGCCTATGGCCGCGAAGGAAATGGCCATGGCCGCAACTCCGGTTACCATTGTGCAGCCCAGACGTCGCATCCTCCCACGCGTGGCGATGAAGTAGGACGTTATGGTAGAGGCCACGGCGGCTACGCTAAACGCCAGTCCGAGCACGTCGGAATCGGCTCCAAGGACGTTCAGTACGTGGAACTGAAAGGCGAGCCCAGAGGGCATCGTACAAAGGTTTACCATGACAGCCATGACCAGAAGGTGCATGGCTAGCGGAACCGCCTTGTAGAATTTGAAACCTTCCACGGCTTCGGCGAACCCCGGGCGCCTGGCTACGGGATTAACCCTATCCCCATAAAGCGGCTGGATAAGGCCCACACATGCCGCAGCCACCGAGAACGCGAAGGCTCCGATGGCCAGGGTCCAAGTCCCCCCTAGCCTCGCTAGCGCCAGGCCCCCTATGGCCGGGCCCAGGATCGTCGCCGTGTTCTTTCCCAACGTGTGCACGGCATTGGCGGACTGGATGGACTCCGTGCAGACCACCGTGGGGATCAGCGCATTGGTGGCGGGATCGTAGAACGCCCTGATGATACCGTTCAAAGTCATCCAGCCGTACACGTGGACAAGACCGAAGTTTCCGGCGTGGAAGGCGTAAGCGGCTATGAGACCGGCTACCGTCCTGGATACATCCGAGACTATAAGGACGCTTTTCCTCTGGACTCTATCGAGGATAACCCCGGCGACGGGCCCAAGGATGAGGGCGGGGATCATCTGGAGGAAGAGCCCCACAGAGGCCTTCGTGGCCGAACCAGTCCTCTGGAGGACGAGGATGGAAAGCGCCATCCCCGTTATGTTGTCGGTCAGGGCTGAAAGCGTCTGCCCGCCCCAGAGTTTGGAGTACTCACGTCCCAACGTGAATGGGCGCAGGAGAGTGGTTCCAAGACTCATGACGCCGGTCGCCTTTTGGGACACTCAGATCCCCCCAAGTAAGTCTGAAAAAGAAGAGCGTGACAAGGGTAAGTATTGCTATTCAAGCCACTTTTCGCAAATCCTCTATTTCGAGCGTAAGGCGCAAATCGGTGTTCACCGCCGAAATCCCGCACAAGAAGACCGCAGCGTGGCCGCCGTGAGTCGGACGGCCACGCTTTGTGATAGACGTCACAAAGTGCGCTTTACGCTACTCTTAATCTGTGAAAGACTAGATCCGCACTCCTGCGGGATCGATATATAGCGAGAGGCCCATGGCCTCTTTGACGCGCCTAAGGACTGCTGACGACACATCGTGAGCCCTCCTCGCTCCGTGCCGGAGCACATCTATATAAGACCCATCTGCCAGTATGGCATCGTGCCGCATCCGGATGGGAGTAAGGGCCTCGACTACCACGTCGGCCAGGTCCTTCTTGAATTCTGCGTAGCCTTTCCCATCGTAGGCCGCAACTATATCGTTAATCGACTTTTCCGAGCAGTGAGCGAAGATCGTGATGAGGTTGGCCAGGGCGGGTTTCTCATCCGGATCGTAAGCGACCTCCCTTCCGGAATCTGTGACGGCCCGCTTGATCTTCTTGACAATGTCGTCGGGCGAATCCGCGAGAGAAATGTACCCGGCCGGATTCGGGTCCGACTTGGACATCTTCCTGTGTGGGTCCTGCAAAGACATGATCCGCGCCCCGGTCTGCCCTATTAGCGGCTCGGGCACCTTTAGCACCTTGCCGAAACGCGAGTTGAACCTTTCGGCAAGATCCCGACAGAGCTCAACGTGCTGCTTCTGGTCTTCTCCCACCGGCACGGCATCTGCGTCATACAAGAGGATGTCGGCCGCCATCAGTGCGGGATAGGTGAACAGCCCTCCCGATACCGACTCTTTCCCTTGAGATTTGTCTTTGAACTGGGTCATCCTGGACAGCTCCCCGAAGGTCGCGGTGCACTCCATGATCCACCCGAGCTGGGTATGGGTCGGGACATCGGATTGCACAAATAGCGTCATCTTGTCGGGGTCCAGCCCGGCTCCCAGCATAAACGCCGCAGTGTGGGCGATCTGAGACCTGAGGCTATCGGGCGCTTGAGGGACTGTGATCGCGTGATAATCCACCACGCAGTAGAACGCCTCGTACTCGTTCTGGATCTCGACAAAGCGTTTGATCGCCCCTAGATAGTTGCCGAGCGTCAGTATGCCGCTGGGCTGGACTCCGGAAAAAACCCTCTTCCTCATTTCGTTCCCCTAGGGTGTTTGTGTGCCCCTTTCGGGGATCCACCTCCTTCTAAACTAAAAACCCGTCCTCCAAGGGACGGATTCTGACCGCGGTGCCACCCAATTTCGCCTGAACGGCGCGCTCATTTCCGGGGCGCTGTCACGCCCGGCGTCCTTGATAACGGGGACGGGCCGGCTCTCGCAGGCTCCCGAGTCCATTCGCGCGCCATCCGGCACCGGGCTTCCACCAACCCCGGCTCGCTTCTCCCTTCCGGACGCGTTACTACTCTCGTTCATCGCCGCAAATATCCGGTTTTCCCGATTATACCACGGAATAAAGCCTCAAGGCAAACAAAACCGCTCCAGAAGACTGGGCTCAACGAATGATCCAAGGAAAACGCGCACACGCTTGAGATATGCACATTGCAATCGGGATCATCTCAGTTCTCATAGGAATCTACACTCTCTCGTGGGCCTGGTCGCTGGGGAAACGGCGCATGTGGGCCGGGGTCTTTTGGAGCGTACTTCTGGCGCTATCCGCCATGGGGCTCACACTCTACTATCTTTTCCGGCACCAGTTCTACCCGTGAGAGAAGCGCTCTAGGCAACAAAAAATCCCGGGCATGGGCCCGGGCGCTCTCGCTGCTCTTTACGCATCTCGGGGGGGAGATATGCGATAAAGAAACAACTTCTCATTGGTGTTCATCGAGCTCGTAGAACACCTCAAGAGGGGCGTAAGGCCCATATTTATGGGACGAAAGACTCTTGATCGCGTAGAGCGCCGCTTTGGTCCTGTCAGTCACCCCGATCTTCCGGAAAATGCTGTACAAGTGGTTTTTCACCGTCTTCTCGCTGATATAGAGACTTTGAGCGATGGCCTTGTTGGAGAGCCCACGCGCCACCAAAGACAGGACTTCTATCTCCCTGTCGCTCAGTTCATCAGGGGGCAAGAAGCCATTGTCGACGTCTCCGGCGTTCTGTGAGGCAGCTCTTCTTAGGATCGGGGCCGCAATGTACAAGTCCCCCCTTGTCGCGGCCTCGAGGGAGGCCAGGATCTGGTCCGGACCGGCGCTCTCATCCAGTATCGCGCTTATGCCCATACTGTGCCCGAAGGAGAAATCGCTGACACCCAGTTTTTCCAAGACCAAGATAATCCTGGCGTTGGGAAATCGCTTTCTGAGAGATGCCAGTGAGTCGCGGAGCCTTGTCTTATTGGGCCCGCACTGGAGGATTATCACTTCGAACTTATCTCGGGCGATCTTTTTGTCGCTCAGCCCGAGTGGCGAATATGACGCGTTCACGTACCTTTGGCGCGAGAGAACAAGCTGAATGCTTCGCTGCCAGGATGGCTTTTCATAGGTTACAAGTATATTGAGCATGGCCCCGCCTCCCTGCGAGGATGAATCACAAGGTTATAATCGAAAAACTGGAGAGTGAAATAAGTACCCGGTGATTCTGCGGGAGCGAGGAGTTTCTGCCGGAGGGCTACCGCGAGGCGTCGCCCTCTACGCCTTCGTTCTGCACTCTGAACCTATCCAGCCGGCCCAGGACTCTCCTCTCGAGGAGGCGCATGATCTTGGTGCCGAAAAACTCGCGGCGCCCGATCCTCTCAACGAGGACCGTGTAGCAGCCCATTAGGTTGCCGCCCAAGACATCGGTGAAGACCTGGTCTCCGATGACGCAGGCTTCCGCGGGCGAAGCGTCCACCCTCTCCAGAGCGCGCCTGAAAAACCGCTGCACCGGCTTCCGGGCCCCGACAACCAGCTCTGTCTGGAGCTCTTCCGACATCTCCTTTATGGTCGGTGAAGGCCGGGCGTTGGTCAGTATCACCGTCCTGAAGCCTTCACCGTGGAGGGTGCGGAACCAATCTGCCAGCTCGGCGGCTACGCGGTAGTCGCGCCACGGAACCAGCGTGTTGTCAAGGTCAGTGAGGATGGCCCGGACACGTCTTTCCTTGAGCCACGGGATTGGGAGATCGTATATGGATTTGAGCCGCAAATTTGGCGTTAAGAGGCGCATAGGCCCCGTGCCCTTGAATTCGAGATATTCAGCCAAGGAGACACCCCCACCTATCTTACCAGAACGGTGGAGGGCTCATGAACGATGGCGGTTCTACTGGATGAACACCTGACAGGACTTGGCCAGCTTGGATAGGGCTCTTTTCTCGATGCGACTTACGTACGACCTTGAGATGCCAAGCAGCCTCGCAATCTCCCGCTGGGTCTTCTGGGGTTTGCCCGAGAGACCGTACCGTAGTTCCAGGACTTCTCTTTCCTTCTCATCGAGGACTTGAAGCTTCGATAGGACGCTTTCCGCCTGCACTTTGGCCGTCACAACTTCCGCGACGTCACCGTCCTCGTCTCTAACCAGATCGATGTAGGTGACTTCTCCTTCGTCATCTTCCGAGGACAAAGGGTCGAAAAGGTGTAGTTCGCTCTTGTCGTTCTTGGTTGCCCTGAGGTACATGAGGATCTCGTTCTCGATGCACTTGGACGCATAGGTCGCGAGCCTGGTGCCTTTGTCGGGCCGGTAGGTGTTGATGGCCTTCACTAGCCCTATGCTCCCGATGGATATCATATCCTCTATGTCTTGGGGGTTTGGGTCGAACTTCTTCACGATATGGGCCACAAGGCGCAGGTTATGTTCCACAAGGGTATTCCTGCAGTTTATGTCTCCGCTTCTAACTCCCCTCAGGCAGTTTTGTTCCTCTTCTTCAGACAAAGGATGGGGGAAGTTGCCGCCTATGAAACCCAGAGAGACCTCAAGGACCTTGAGAATGAGCTGAGCGATGCCGTGAAGGGCGTTTATCACGCTGCCACCCTCCGTACATGGGGTTTGAGGACCCTACATCATATTCCGGACGGGGGCTCTATGTGCGTGTCCAGCTTGAGAAGCCTCTCTGCTATATCGCGGAAAATGGGCGCCGCAACGCCGGGGCCGTCTCCTCCTTCCTCGACAAAGACGACGATCACATACTCGGGCGCTATGAGCGGAGCCCACCCAGAAAACCAGGCGTGGGGCTTGCCTCCGGGGCGTCCCGTCTCCGCAGTGCCGGTTTTCCCGGCCGCGCCGAACCCATGGATATAGGCGGCTTCAGCAGTACCCCGGCGCGTGGCAAGAAGAAGTGCCGATTGGAGTACCCTGGCGGTATCCTCGCCGAAAAGCCTCTTTGACTCCGGATGGGACCCGAGGACCAGTTCCGGGCTCTTCCACACGCCGCCATCCACGATCGAACGGTAAAATGCCGCCACCTGGAGCGGTGTAACCGAGAGATAGCCCTGGCCGATCGCCAGGTTTGCCTTGTCGCCCAGGTACATGTTATAGGGGTTGGGCAGCACTCCCGGTGCCTCTTCAGGGAGCTCTAAGCCCGTCTTTGCCCCAAATCCGCAGTGGACGGCGAACTCCACCAGTTCCCTGGCCGGGATGAGTTGCGCGCACTGTATGAGCGCCGAATTGCACGAATATGCGAGGGCTTCTTTCACCGTGACCGTTCCGTGGCCGCTCTCGCGGGAGCCGCACGCGATCACCCTGTCTCCGACCTTGATGCTGCCTTCGCACTGAAATGAGTCGTCCTCTCCCACATATCCCCTATCCAGGGCAAGCGCCATGATCACAGTTTTCCATACGGACCCCGGAGGGAAGGCCGAAACGGCCCGGTTTACGAACGGTGAGTCCTCGTCGTCCATGCTCCTTTCGGGGTGGTTCTGGTCGTAGTTGGGTCTGGACGCCATGGCCAAGACCTCTCCATTCCGGGCGTCCAACACCAGGGCTGCACCTTTTCTGACACCCCTCTGGTCTAGGACGTCTTCTACGGTCATCTGTATGGAGACATCGAGAGTTGTCCACAGATCCGGCGGCCTATCCTGAGGGGGCACGACCCTGATACCCATTCCGGGGAGCCCTGTGCCTTCGCCTGTCAGTACCACACCGGCCGACGATGGATACCCTCCCGAGAGCGAATCCTGAAACCACTTTTCGAGCCCGCCCTCGCCTACGTTATCTCTGGGATTTATGTAAGCGTTGGTCCTTACGTGTCCGACCACATGCCGCGCCAGCGAAGAAGGACCGTACCGTATTTCTTCGGGGATTACGGCGTAGCCCTCTTCCCTCTTTCTTGTCAGGACCTCAGCGACCTCTTCGGGCGACGCTTCCCTCACAACCTTCTCGGCAACAGGGTCTTTCGAGCCTCCACCTGCCGACAACCGCGCGATGGCGTTTCCCCACACGGGATAGTGGAGGGGGATCCCGTTCCTGTCCAGGATGTTTCCGCGAGGGAGGGCCACCGGGACTCCCATATACCGCTGGTAAAAGGCTGGTTCCACAAACCTATCCGATTGGAGGGGACCTATGACCTGATACCTTACAAGTAGTCCGAGGAGGCAGAAAAAGACGAGCGAGACGGATGCTCTAACAAGCCGGATCCGTCTCTTGACTTTTGGGTTTTCGGTCGGGGCCCTAGACGCCCGCAAGCGAGTCACGGGTGTCTCTGAGCGCCTTCAGGTCTTCTTCCATGGCTCTGGAGAACTCCTTGAGGCAGGACACCCTGTCCACTTGGCTCCGTTCGAGCCACCGGGCCAGATTGGCCGAATGGTCCTCGATTACTCTGGCGGCATCCCTTATGCACTTCTTGAGCGCGGCGATCTCATCCCTGAGGCGGGTGCTTTCCTTAGAGAGGACCGCCATCCTGGATAGCCCCTTTATGAACGGGACTATGTCCTGCCCTGACTCCTCAGTGGAGCGGACCAAGTCCTGGAGATAATCGAGGAAGCCTTCCTCGCGCGACTGGGGCTCTTGTATGCCGCCATGTTCCGGCTCCCTGGCTGCGGTTTGGTCTTCCTGATTCCCCTGATTCCGTACTTGATAGTACTTCCACCGGGCAGTAAGCCATGAGATGCGGTTTTTCTCGGCGTATTCCTTGAGCGCCTGGGTGATGGATGCTCCTTGCAGTACGCGTCCCTCCACGAACTCCCTGAGGTCCGCTTCCTTACCTTCCTTCCATCGATATCTGGCTGACCTGGCAATTGTTCCCAAACATAACCAGCTCCTTTTCTCGTTCTGGCAGTATATGTTTCCTGTTTTGAGGCACCTTTTATGCAGTTTGGAGCCCAGGCGGTGCTTTTCTCGTACAAGTTCGTATGTAGACGTGAAAGCAGGCAGGTTGCGTACGCCGGTGCAATCCGGGGATAATCAAGACCGGACGGGCGTACCGGATTGGGGCCGGGCCGCTCCGGCGGTCCAAGACACTGAGGTGGGCTTAAACATGAACATCGCCATGGTAAGCGACAGCTATTATCCCTACATATCAGGTGTAACTCGGGCAGTATCCACCCTGAAAGACGCACTCGTCAAGATGGGACACCGGGTATCCATCTATTGCCCGGCCTACCCGAACGCGGCACCGGAGGAAGGAGTGAAGAGGCTTCCATCCCTCAGATCTCCCACAAACGCCGCGTACTACGTTGCCGTACCGCCCTTTTTTGGGCTCAGAAGGTCGCTTCTCAGGTTCCGTCCGGATGTCATCCATATACACTCCCCTTTTAACCTGAGCAGGGCGGGCTACTCCATAGGAAGGCGCCACGGCATTCCGGTGGTAATGACCTACCATACTATGTACAACATGTACTCCCACTACGTGCCGGTGGGCGGCAAGCGCGTGTCGCAGGCCGTTGAAAGGATGGCGTTCAGGGTGGCAAACGCCGTAGACGCCGTGATTACTCCCTCAAGGGTGCTGGCCGACTATCTCAGGGAGCACGGGGTTACTTCGCCCATCTTCCCCATTCCCAACGGAATCCCGGTAGAGGAATTCCAGGGGGGCGACCCTCACTATGCCCGTGAGCGTTACGGGATACCGGGAGGCATCCCCGTTATCATCTCCTGCGGCAGGCTGGGAATTGAGAAGAATGTAGAAGTGCTCCTCAAAGCATTCGCCCGCCTGCGGGCGAAGAAGGATGCGGCCCTCCTATTGGTCGGCGACGGTCCCCTGCGTGATGAGTTGCAGAACCTCGCGCGTTCTCTGGGTATCGCCGATAGGACATTCTTTGCGGGCTCAGTCCCACCTGAGGCGATGCCGCACATGTACGCCTCCGCCGACCTTTTCATGTTCGCTTCCCTCACCGACACTCAAGGTCTTGTGCTTGTAGAAGCGAAAGCCGCGGGCGTCCCCGCCGTGGCAGTCGGCGCGCTGGGAGTCAAGGATATGGTCCTGGACGGAGAAGACGGGTACCTGTGCGCCAACGACCCGGATGAGATAGCCGAGCGGGCGGCCTATCTCTTGGGCAATCCAGGAGTTCTTTCGCGGATGCAGGAGAATGCGAAGCGAAACGCCATGTCTTTTTCCAAGGAGGCCGCGGCATCCAAGATACTCTCCTGTTACGAGTCGGTGCTGCGCCGCTAGAAATGGGCACTTCGCCGCCCGAGCCGGGTGGTCTGCAGCTTGAGTCGCCGGTCGACCGCCGGAGTCGCTGATCGACTGTAGGCGCACTAAGCCGGACGTTCTATTCGCCCGCGCCGCGATAGAGCCTCCATGTACACCTCGGTATACATCGCCGCCGATTTGTTCCACGAGAAGTCGCTTTCCATGGCCTGTTTCACTATGTGGATCCACGTCTCCCGGTCGGCGTACCTCTCAAGGGCCCGGTCGAGTGCGGCTACCAGGTCCTCCGCTTTGTAGTCGTCGAACAGGAAACCTGTCCCCGTACCGGTGGAGACATCGTAATCGCTCACGGTGTCTGCGATACCCCCGGTCCGCCGGGCCACCGGAATGGAACCGTACCGCATGGCGATTAGCTGGCCCAGGCCGCACGGCTCGAACCTTGATGGCATCAGGAACATGTCGGACCCGGCGTAGATCCGCTGCGCGAGAATCCCGTTGAAGCCGGTGGTGACCGATACCTTCCCGGGGTAAGCCGAGGTGAGAGACCTGAACGCTTTCTCATAGCGCTCGTCGCCTGACCCAAGAAGCACGAACTGGAGCGGCTTTGAGAGGATCTCGGGCATAGCGTCAAGCAGTATGTCGAGACCTTTTTGGTCGACCAGTCTGGAGACCATGCCCACGAGCGGCTCATGAGAGAGCGTGAGGCCCAACTCCCTCTGAAGCGCTATTTTGTTCTCCGCTTTTCCGCTCATGTCATTACTGTTGTACGTCTTGAACACCCTCGGATCGGACGACGGGTCATATTCGTGGTAGTTAATGCCGTTCACGATCCCGTACAGGTCGCCGCTGCGCTTTCTCAGGACACCGTCCAGCCCCTCGCCGAACTCGGGGGTCTGGATCTCTTTAGCGTAGGTCTCGGACACGGTGTTTATGACGTCGGCAAAGAGGAGACCTGCTTTCATGAAGCTGACGTCACCGTAGAACTCCACCCCACCTGGGGTGAAGTACTCGTCACCCAGGCCCAGAAGCCCAAGAGCATGCCTTGGAAACCGGCCCTGGTACTGCAGGTTGTGTATGGTAAATACCGACGCAGTTTCGTTCCATGCCGGGTTGTGCCTCGCACGTATGCGAAGGAGCAGGGGTATGAACCCTGACTGCCAGTCGTTTAGGTGCACTATATCGGGACGGAACCCAATTTCCTCGCAGAGGGGCAAGACAGAAAGGTTGAAGAACGCGAACCTCTCGGCGTCGTCTTCGTAACCGTAGAGCCGCTCCCGGTCAAAGTAGTGGTAGTTGTCTACGAAATAGACGGGTACCTCTTTCGTGCCGTGAAACCACTTGGCCTCTATATGCGAACGGCGGACGATGCATGTCTCCTTCCGCGGTCCAACCTCCACGGGGAAATCGGTAACGGTCGTGTAGTCTCCGATGGGGCGGTACCTAGGGAGCACAACCCTCACGTCGTTACCCTGCACCGCCAGGGCTTTTGGAAGGGACCCTGCCACGTCTGCCAGCCCTCCCGTCTTGGCGAAAGGGGCTACTTCACTTGCCACTACAAGTATCTTGAGTCCGGTGTCCAGCATTATGTGGCCTCCCAACTCTCCATCGCAGCGATAAACTCCCTTGTCGCGAGTTCGGGCGATGTGGGGTTAATGTATGTGCCGCTTCCAAGCTCGAGCCCCGCCTCGGTGTTGAGCCGCGGGTAGACGTGGATATGGGCGTGATAAGGCCAGCCGCGCTTGGTCTTCACCGCCGATGGAAGGCCGTGGAAGACCATGTTGTAGGGCAAGTTGGAAAACATGGATTCGTACGCTCCAAAGAGCCGGTGAATGGCGGCGGCCAGAGCATCCGTCATGGCGTCGTTCATCTCGCTGAACCCGGAAACATGCTCCGTCGGCACGATTAGGGTTTCGTAAGCCCTCCTCGAGGCGAAGGGCGAAAGGACGAGAAACCGGTCGTTCCTAAGTATGACGCGGACGTCCTTTTCGGACTCCCGCTCCAGGAGGTCACACACCAGGCATCTCCGGGTCTTGGTCTCGTATTCCTTTAGGCGGTGCCCTTCCAGCAAAATCGTAGGCGGCATGATAGGTAGCCCGATGATCTGGAAATGGGGATGGGTGAGCGATGCGCCCGCAGTCTTCCCACTGTTCTTGAAGACCTGGACGTATGAGATATCGCTCGAGTCATACATGGCCGCGCATCTTTCCTTAATGGCGCCGAGGACCTTCTTTAGGTGCTCTGTCGAGTATGAGCCCAAAGAGCCATTATGGGCGGGGGATTCGACCACCACCTCATGGTAACCGACACCCGGAGCTTGCCAGTACAAAACCCCTTCGGGAGACTCAGGAAACGGTGGAACCCTCCATGCCTCGTCCTCCACCGTCCCGGGAGGTCTAGGAATGACGGCAGGGAACTTGTTGGGAACAACTCGGACCGTCCAGCCCGGGCTATCGGCGGTTCCTTCCCGGCGATTTGCCCAGACCTCCGGCGGGGTCTCATTCTCATTTCCGGGACAGAAGGGACACTTCGGGTCCCTTTCAGGCAGCTCGGCGGCTCCATCTTGCGCCGACCGGTAATCCGAAGGCCTTTTTGACCTCTCCTGCGCGATCACGGCAAAGCCGGCGCTCAGGACATCAAAGCGTATCTCAGGCAAACCCATCGTCCTTTCCAGTTGGGCTCTGCGTCGGACTCCTCATCGGACTCCCTATGGGACTCTCTATGGGACTCCGAGTTGGGTAGGTCGCGCTCTAGTTGTGGAAAAGGGGTAGACTAGATGCTACCCCTCTTGTATTCCTTCGTCGTAATGACGCCTCTACTGGCTCTGCCAACCGCTTTGGCCTGACTGTTGCCAGTCTTGACGCTGGTTCGCGGGAGCAGACTGCCAGCTTCCGGTGCCGTACTGCCCTAGGCTCGACGGCCCGAAACCGCTCTGGCCTTCCCCATACTGAGTGCCGGTCCAGCCTACGTTACCGGTCTGGATGGAGCTTCTCCAGGTGTGCGACCCCTGTATTCCGCCAATGCCCTGCTGGGACCCGCCGTAACCTTGCCGGAACCCAAGGGAAGGCTGACCCTGAATGAATGTGGACTGCTGGCCCATACCCCCTTGGCCGATGCCCGGTCCGCCCCTGGCCCAATTGGGAAGGTTCGCACTCTGTCCGGAGTGATACTGGCCGCCGACGCCGTAGTTCCAGCTCGGCTCACCGCCCCAGTGGGCGCCCTGCCCCAGACTCGACGGACCAAAGCCGCTCTGCCCTTCGCCGTACTGGGTGCCGGTCCATCCCTGTCTACCGGTGACACCCTGCTGAACACCGAACCCGCTCTGTCCGCCGAAACCTCGCTGGCTCCACTGGGGGAGATTCTGGTTCTGCTGAGTCCCGTGGAGCTGGCCTCCGCCAGACATCCAGCTCGGCTGACCGCCCCAGCGAGCGCCCTGCGCAACACTTGAAGGGCCGAAGCCGCTCTGCCCTTCGCCGTACTGGGTGCCGGTCCAGCCGGTGGAACTCTGCCAGTTCCCGCCCTGTCCACCTAAGCTGCCCCTTGCCCAGTCAGGGATGCTACTCTGCTGCTGGGCCGCGTGCATCTGCGAGGCGCTTCCCGGCATCCAGCTCGACTCGCCGCCCCAGCGTGCGCTGTGACCTACGCTCGACGGTCCCATACCGCTTTGGCCTTCCATACTCTGAGTGCCGGTCCAACCCATTTGTCCTTGGTTCATGCTCAAGTTGTTTCCTCCCGTGTTCACACTGGAATTTACGGCTTGCCTCCACTGAATAACAGCGTTTTGCAGATGGGCGAGTGTCTCTTGGTCCGCTTTTCGGACCTGATACCAGCCTCTTGACTGCAAGTAGTCAAAGACGCTCTTTGCCGCGTTGGCTGCGTCCGCGTGCAGCTCCTGGAAGGCCGAACGCAGAGCCGGATCGGCCGCCTCCAGTACCGCGGGCGCGTAATAGTAGTTGGACAAGTACTTCTGTCCTGCCAGAAGGTCTTCGGCGATTTCCCGGTCTGTCATTGCCTTCCGACCGGTGGATCCTGACACTTCAGTCACGTTCTCGACCGCCCCCTGCGTTTCACTTCACGTGAGTTGATAAGAGGCTCAAGTGCCGCTCACACGATCGCTCCAGGTTCTCGATGAGCTCCCTGAGTTTGGGATCTTGAGCCATCTCCCTGTAGGTCGTGAGTTTTTGCGACATGAGGGTCTCACCCTTGATGGACTCTCCAAGGTACCAGGCCTCGGTCTGGGTGAGCTGCAATACACCCCACCTCCCTTCGTCCAGGCATAGAATGTCACTGGTCTCTTGTGTGTATTCCAGACGCCTACACCGACATGGCGCCTGATTCGTCCTCAATGAGCTGCAAGACGACCTGTTCTTTCCCGGTCATGGCGTTTATGTAGACAAGATAGGTGTCGTTGCCGCTCCTAACCCGGAACTCCCACGCCATTACCTCGGTGGTCGGGAGGATAGGTATCACGCAGAGCCTGGGTTCGGCGGTTTCCACCTGCAATTCCGGTTTTAGGACACTTCGGGCTTCCGCAGCCGAAATGATTGGCGCCCTGAGCACGCGTCCCGGGTGACCATGGGTGATGAGGTAGTTCATCTGGTCAAATGAGACGATGGCACCGGTATCCAGGGAGACCTCTACCTTCACGGTGTCGGGGTAAAGGCGTACCTTCAGGTTCCCTCCCTCCGCGGATACCTCAGTGTGAGGAACGTAGGCGAACACTACGCGGTTCGCGTTCGCGCCGCGCTTTCGCCAACCCGTTTCCTCCAGGCTCTGAAAACCCTTGGACTTCAGGAACTCCATCGCTTTGTTCCGCGCTTCCTCCATCCCAATGGCACCCGCACCCCTCGGGGCCGAGTCCGTGGCCATGACGACCGCCCCTCCCTGTTTGGCGACGGTCGTGGCCACCTCGCTTCCGTCTTGTCTCTTGGCTGTAACCACGTACGAAGGAATTGCTCCCTCAACGGTGCCCACCGAAACCGACTGGAAGCTCTCGCCGGGCGTCAGGAACGAAAGCGCAATCTGCTTGGCCCTCTCGTCAGAGATAAGCGGGCCGGGCTGTGCCAGGGCCTGGGCTTCCAGGTTCTTCTCGGAGAAGGGTCCGTCGTAGACGGGCGCGGGGATGCTCTGGGTGATCTGGTCAATCTCAGAGAAGCCGTGGTTAAGCGAATCGGCCGCACGTGAAGAGCCTCGCGTGAAGGAAGCGGCCATCTCCAAGAGTGCGGATCTCGCGGGTCTCGGCCCGGTCACGCTGGCCTGAGCCGTCTTCGCAAGGACACCTGAAAGTTCTTTCACGCCGTCCTCGAGACGGGCAAGTTCGGCCCATTCATCCGGGGTAACGGTTTCGCCCCTCGCCAGCTTCTGGGATAGCACTAGCGCGAAGTCTCCCACTGTGGCCACGAAACGCCGGGGACCGGAGAGATCAACTCCATCTGCACCCGCGAGGCTCAGGTCACTCCGGGCCGCCTGACAGTTCAGCCAGCCCGCCGTCAGGAAGTTGACCTGTTGCCCCACGGACGATGACGCCCTGGCCTTGGCAAGGCTCGCCTCGAGGTTCTCGACGTGGGTAACCAAGTTGAAGAGGGCTCTTTGCTGGGCCGCCTGCATCCTGGTCCTGGCAGAGCGCGCTTCTTTGTACTGCGTAAGGCCAAACGCGAGAGCCAGGACACACGCTACGGCAAGGGCCCACAAGGGCCACCTCTGGGAACGTGTCCTCATCCTTTCGTTACACCTCTCTTAGCACAAAGGCCTTCATCAGTACGCGAACACGTGATTGCCTATCTGGGTCACTATCGGTCGGGTCCATATCCAGGGGCTCACGGGTTTGTAGGGGTTCCAGAAGAATGTGCATCCGTAGGTCGGGTCATACCCGTTGAGCGCGAGCTCGGCGGCCCGGTACATCTCATCCGTTGGGTTTTGGGTCCATATGAGACCGTTTGTGACCGACTCGAAAGCGTCGGGGTCATAGATCACGCCTGCTATCGTCGGAGGAAAAGCCGGGTCCTTGGTCCTGTTCACGATTACCGCGCCGACGGCCACCATGCCCAAGAAGGGCTCTCCGGTCGCTTCGCCCATGATCACCCGGGCCAAGAGCTCAAACTCGTCGTACCAGCTCTGGGGCGCGGCAGCACACCGGGGCATGTCGGCGGAGAGAGAGGTTGACAAGAAGATCAGCGCTGCGGCGCAAAGGCATACAAGGGTCTTGATCCTCAAATAGCATCCCTTCCTCTACTTGTGGGTCCCACCGTGTCCTTCGCGTGCGCAGAAAGGCGCAAGGTAGGTCCGTGCTCTTAGAATGCGTGAAGAAGGGATGCGGTTATTCAGCGACCCTGGTAAGTCGCACGGTTTGCATTATGCTCCGCCAAGGTGCGGGCGAAAGCGTGGGTACCGTCGTTCTTGGCAACGAAGTAGAGATAGTCAACGTCTTCGGGAGCGAGGACGGCTTCCAGACACGCCTTGCCGAAGTTGCAGATGGGGCCCGGCGGCAGCCCGGGGTTCCTGTATGTGTTGTAGGGGGAATCAACTTCGAGGTCTTTCCAGAGGACGAGCGCGTCGGGCGGCTTGCCCACGGCGTACAGCACGGTAGGATCTGCGTCCAGCTTCATCCCGATTTTGAGCCTGTTGAGATAGACTGCTGCGATTATGGGCCTCTCCTCGGCGACTTGCGCCTCACGCTCCACAATTGAGGCCAGAGTGACGGCCTCATGAGGGGTGAGGTTCATCGCGGCAGCCTTCTCCTGCATCTCCTTGGTGAAGACCTGCTCCATACGTTTTAGCATCATAAGCACCAGTTCTCGCTCGGTCATGCCCCTGCGGAGGTAGTAGGTGTCGGGAAACAGGTAGCCCTCAAGCGGCGTTTTTGCGGTCTCCAGGTACTCGGCCGGGACGTACGCCGGCGCGAGTGACTTATCCGTAGCGGCCTCGAGGAAAGCCTCTCTGGACCCGAAGCCCCGCTCTTCAACAAGCGCGGCGATTTGGTCCACGCTGAGCCCTTCTCGAATGGTGAGGGAATAGTAGATGACCCGCCCTTGGACCAAGCTGTCAAGCACGTCAAGAGCGTGGATGCCCGGCTCAAAAGAGTACTCGCCCGACTGGATGCGGCTGTCGGCTCCCATCACCCTCGTAAGGACCCTGAAGAACAGATCGTTCCGTATGACGCCGTGGTCCTTAAGGAGCGCCGCAACCTCGCGGGTAGACATCCCCGGCTCAACAACCACCGTAACCGGCCCGGACGACTCAGGCAGAGGACAAGAGCTAAGGTAGGATGCTGTCAACGCTCCCGTCAGGAGCAACACGAGAAAGAGCCCCAACCCGAACACGGGTAGGCGGCTACGGCGGCGGGGTCTTTCAACCTGCACGCCGGGTCCTCTCAATACTCAGGTTCCTCCTCATCGTCCCCGGGCTCGTCTTCATACTCCGACTCCGGGTCCTCGTCGCCTTCGTCGACGAAGAACTCGCAGTCCTCAAACTCGCCCTCCAGCTCGATCTCCTCAAAGGCTTTGAGAACTTCTTCCCATTCCTCGTCGCTGTCTATCGTGGCCAGGATGTTTTCGCCATCGTCATCGGTGTCGACTCTCAAGATGACGATCTCCGGTTCCATATCATCTTCCTGCAGAATCGGCATGAGGACCACGTACTGCCGCTCGCCTACGAAGAGCGAATCAAACAGTATCTTGAAGCTTATCTCCTCGCCGTTCTCGTCCTGAAGCACGATCACATCATCATCATACTTACTCACTGGCAATCACAACCCTTCTGTGTGAGGGGCCCTATTCCGCATGGCCCTCAGGTAGTTTTCCAAGATGAGGGCCGCCGCGGCGCCGTCTATGGTCTCTTTCCTCAGGCGGCGGGACTTACCTAAGGCTATCATTTCCTTTTCCACCTGAGAAGTGGTAAGTCTCTCATCATAGAGAAAAACGTTTAGCCCCGAGTGGCGTTCAAGGAGCGCGGCAAACCGACGGGCTCTCTTCCCCGCGGGTCCTAGAGTGCCGTCCATGTTCTTCGGAAACCCGATCACAAATGACGAGGCGCCGTGCTCCCTCGCAAGAGCCGTGAGTTCTTCCGCGAGAGTCTCCGGCCCCCGGTAAGGAAGCGTGGCCAGCGGGCTCGCCAAAATGTTGGTCTCATCGCTGATGCTGACCCCGACCCTCTTGAGACCAAGGTCGACGCCTATTATCTTGCCTGTCTCCCCCATGGCGTCACATCACTTTCAGGCAGAAATGAGGGCACACCTTGGCGCAATAGCCGCAGAGCACGCATTTTGCCGGGGCTACCCGTGGTCGCCCTTCACCCATGGACAAGGCCCCGAAGTCGCAAGCCTCCACACATTGGCCACATCCCTCGCACCAGTCCTCGATGACAAGGCGCCTCGGATGAGGCCCGCCGGAGATCTCCTCAGCGGGCGGTTCTTCTCGAGCGAAAACCCTCGCCGCAAATTGTACCTCGTACGGCGTGTGCATACCAACTGCCACGCTGTGCTTGTGCGGGAAGTCCCTTACGTACTCCAGGGCGCGCCTCGCTTGAGAATACAGGTGGCCCCCGCCGAGGGCTTTCATGAGGTAGATCCCCTTGCCACAGTTCCAGGCCAGTTCTAGAGCCTTCTCCATGTCGGCCCTACAACCGCCTCTTATGCCCAAGCCTTCCACATTCAATATTGCGAAAATGATGTCCACCTCGGACATGGTGGCCGCGGCCCGCACGCAGTCGACGGTGTGGGTTGAAACCGCTATCGCGCGGACCGTCCCGCGCTCCTTCTCCCGCACAAGGTATTCTAGGGCCTCACGATGTCCTTTGAGGGTGAGGGCGGACTCCTGCTCGTGCAGCCCGAAGATGTCGAGCGTATCGCGGCCCAGTTCTCGCCTGGCGCGGTCGAGAGATCTCCTCATGCCCTCGCGGTCAAAAGCGAACGAACGGGAAGCGATGACTGAACCTTCCCTTTTGGCCACTTTCTTAAGGTGCGCGTAGGTATCGTAGAAGTCCGCAGTATCGAAGAAATTGACGCCCATATCCCAGGCAAAATCGATCACATAGGCGGAATCATCGGGAGACACGTTGTAGTGGGAGCGACTAAATGGAAGAGAGCCGAAACACAGATCTGAAACTCTCAAACCCGTCGCTCCAAAGGAGTTGTAGCGCATGGAGTCACCGTCTCAGCGGGTCCCTCCGCACTAGACGAAGGGACCCTTCACATTACTCTATGGGCACCAGCCTTCCGGCGAGTCTCTTAAGGACGTCAGGCATGGTGGTGTACTCCAGTTCTTCGAGGCCTAGGCGATGAGGCTCAAAGGGACCCATTGAACGGAAGTAGTCGGCCATCTCGTTGGCGATCTGCCGGGCACGATCGAAAGCAACGTCAGCGAAGAAGTCCTGGGGCCCAATGAGCTTGCCGCCGCAGAGCTGGAAGCCGAGCGCCACGACTCTCGGAGGCCCGTCGAACCTGGTCGGAATGGCCTCACGGGCGCCACACGGCATGAGAGGACCGTGGTGAGAACCTCTCATCCACCCTGCGACAATATGCGGCTTGGAGAAAGGCTCAAGCGCCTCGCCAACCGCGGGCATACCGCTCTGGCAGCGCACGATCATGACCGGGTCATCTTTGCCCACGTACCGCCCTGCCATTAGATTGAGCCTCTGGGTCGACGATGTAGCCGCTATCTCGCCGAGGGTCCGGGAATACACGGACTTCACGCAGTAGCGTCCGGGGGCGCCAATGAACACCAAGAGGTCGTAGATCTCTTCAGGGCAGTGGAAGACGACCTTCTTGTGCTCTATGAGGTCGTGGACCTCGAAATCGAAGCCTTTGTGCATCTTGGGGTCGATGACCAGACCTGCCGTATTGAACGGGTCGGCGAACATCTTGTAGAGAGGGTAATTCCAGGCGCCGGGCTCGGTCTTGTCCGCCATGAACACTATGACGGGCTCCGAGGTCCTCTCCTCGAACTCCATCTCTGCGACACCGGGGCCCATGCCCTTAATGTTACCCGAGAACGAGTCGCTCAGAAGATCCTGCCCCGCCCCATACAGCTTGAGCTTCTTGGCCTCCGCGGTGGCGGCAAGGAAGGCATCCCAAGCCAGCTTGTGGATGTCTTCGTTGTCCACGCCGAGAGAGTGAGTCATGATGAGCTCGATGTCGTCTCCCACATGTCCAACATGGAAGTCTGTAAGGAGCCCCTTCCCACGCGTCTCGAGGTGGTCTTTGGCCGCTGCCAGCAGGTTCGGGTGCACCGACGAATGCCCCACGAACCCGCCCACGTCGGCCTTAATAACGGATAGCGTTACTTTAGACAATTACTATCCCTCCGGTGGGTAATAGAGACATCTGAGAGTTCTAGTTTAGCGAGACGTAATCCTTCCCCGCCTCATAATGATAGCAAGAAGCATCCCCGCTACAAACCCGCCGATATGGGCCCACCATGCGACTCCGCCCTGAGCTGCGACCCCCAGGGAGGCAACTCCGGACAAAAGGTTCGTGATGAACCAGAGGAACAGAAAAACAATGGACGGTACCTCAACCATGGGGAGAAAGATGCCTATGGGTATGAGGGCCAGTACCCTTGCCCGCGGGAACATGACGAAGTAGGCTCCGAGGACCCCCGCGATCGCCCCGCTTGCCCCTACCGTGGGCACCGTGGAGGTCGGCGATGAGAATACATGGGCAAGGGACGCGATTATCCCCGAACACAGGTAGAAGATAGCGTAGCGCCCGTGCCCCAGCAGGTCTTCAACATTGTCGCCGAAGATGAAAAGGTACATGAGGTTGCCGAGAAGGTGGAACCAACCCACGTGGATGAAAAGCGAGGTTATAAGGGAGAGCCAGCCTGACGTCATCTTGAGAACTTGGGGCGGGAAAGCCCCGGGATTTATGAGGACTGCGGGGATGACCCCGTACTTCACGGTAAAGGCGTTTAAGCCGCTTTGCGTGAGGGCCAGTTCGTATACGAAGACCGCGAGGTTTATCGCGATTAAGAGCCAGTTCACATATGGTCTACGCCGGGACCTCTGAGTGTCTCTCAAGGGGATCAATATCTATCCCTTCCTTCCGGGACCGTCTACTCCTAAGAGCATTCCCTAATATAGATACAGAAGTGAATCCACCGGAGCATAGTCGTCGGTGAGGAGCACAGCCCCTTCCACCGAAATCTCGCCCTCATATAGCGAAGAGGCGAGTCCGGAGAGCCCCTTGATGGTCACTTTATCATGTTCCAACATACGGGCTTTCTCAACGAGCCGCTCCTTGCCTGGGGCCGGGGAAAAGCCTTCGCCGGGTTTCACGCAGAATACCTCGATGTTTCGAAGGGCGGATTCGGTACCGGGGGAATAGTTCACGGGGAATACATAAGTATCGGCGAAGACCCTTCTTATCGTGAGAAGCATCGACCGGAACAGGTCGGACCGTTCACCTTCGAGGGCCCCTATGAGGTTTGAGGCCAGGATGCCGCCGGGCCTTAGTTTTTCGCGGACCAGTTCGTAGAACTCAACCGTGGTTAAGTGAAATGGGATTGAGTCGGCGTAGTAGGCATCGACGACAATAAGGTCGTAGGTCTTTGGCGACGACTTCAGGAAAGCCCTCCCGTCGGCAGTGTGCACGGATATCTCATCGTCATTTGGAAAAGCGAAGTACTCACGGGCCACGCGGGTCACTTCAGAGTCGATCTCAACGCATTCGATGGTCATGTCCGGGTAATCCCTGTGAAAACGTTTGGGCACCGTCCCCGCGCCAAGCCCGATGAACAGGACATCCCTTATATCCTCTTTGAAAGCCAGAGCAAGATGAAAGAAGTCGGTGTACGGGAAGACGCTCTCATAGGGCCTGTCCGGGTACATGCCGCTCTGTATCGAGTTGTCAAACTTGAGGAGACGCCTTGACCCGTCTTCGACAACGTATATGTGGTGGTAGAGGGACTGGGTCTCATAGAGGACGCCTCCTAATCTTCGTGAGAAAAAGGAAGGACCAAGACTGGCCGCCAGGGCCACGCAAAGGACCAGGGCGATCCCCGGCCTCTTGTCTCGCCCGGAGAACAATAAGACCGCCGCTACGGCGATCATGAGGACCGAAAGGCCGCGGATGATGGTCTCGGTCCCGATTGCGGGGATCAGGTAGAACGAAGTGGCGAAAGTGCCGGCGATACTGCCGATGTTGGAGACGGCTGACAAGAGACCCGCAGACCTCCCGGCGCTGTCCAGCCGGCTCAGTGTGAGCCGCACGCACCACGGAGAGATCGTTGCCAGAAGAAGAGAAGGCACGAAAAAAAGGAGGGTCGACGCTCCAAGTAGCGGGATGATCCCCGGAGTTCCCGAAGATAGCGCCGGAAGCAGCCGCTCCGAAAAAAGAGGAATTAGCCCCGTCCATAGTCCTGCGACCGCGAAGACAATCGAGGTATCGCTGAGCCTTGGGAAACGGTCAGAAAGGTACCCGCCTGCATAGTACCCGAGGCTTAGGGCAGTGAGCACAACTCCTATGAGGCTACCCCATACGTAGATCGATGATCCAAAGAAGGGTGCAAGTATGCGAGACCCGACCATCTCCAGGCTCATGAGAGCGGCGCCGGCAAAGAACGCCACAATATGCACTGAAAGACCCACGACATACCTCCAGAATAGATGGAGGGCCCGTCCGGCCCCCTCACCTCTACCTGCGAAACTAATCTAGATGGCCTTTGCTTCGCGCACGTAAGCCTTGATCAGTTCTTCCAGGATCTCATCCCGTTCAACTTTCCGGACAAGACTCCTCGCATTATTGTGGCTGGTGATGTATGTGGGATCCCCTGATAGCAGATAGCCTGCGATCTGGCTAACCGGATTATGGCCTTTCTCTTTGAGGGCCATGTAAACTTTGAGGATGATATCCCTTGTCTCTTCGTCTCTATCGGGTTTTACCTTAAAAAAGCGCGTTTCTTCGAACTCAGCCATGCCCAGGACCCCTCCTAGGATCACTCTTCGCCAGAGGAGCAAAAACTCCTACATATCAGCCCTCAATTACCGAGAGTCCCAGCAATTTACTGGCCTCTCTCCTTGCCTCTTCCAAGGCTTTGTCGAGTGTCTCCGGGAACTTCCCGCCGGATTGCGCAAACTCGGCCTTCCCTCCGCCGGAGCCACCCATCGCCTGGGCGCCCTTTTGTACGATGGCCGCGGCGCTGACACCTTTCTTGACTGCCTCAGGGGTCGCCATGACCACCATGGTAGCCCGCCCGTTCTTTGCCGAACCCAGGATCACTACCTGGGCGCCGCCTTCCTTTAGCCGATCCCCAAGACTACGGAGCTCTCTTACCTCCATATCATCCTGACGGGAGACTACCACCTGCGGGTTCCTTTCACCGTCATCACCCTGCGGTTTCTTGAGGAGTGACCGGGCGATCTCCTCCAGATTCCCCGCTTGCGCCTTCTGGAGCTCTCGCGAATACCGTGACACGGTCTCCACCAGCGACTTGACCTTCTCTTCTACCTTGTCCACACTCGTGTCCAAGAACGAGGCCAGTTCCGAAAGAAGTGACGCCGACTGTCTGGACCTGAGGAGGGCAGCCTTCCCTGCTACGGCCTCCAGCCTGCGTACACCGGCCGCGATAGCGCTCTCTGAGACTATCTGGACCTGCCCTATCTGTCCGGTACGCCTCACGTGAGTGCCCCCGCACAGTTCCTTGGACGTACCCTCAACTTGAACGATGCGCACCTTTTCTCCGTACTTCTCTCCAAACAAGGCGATGGCGCCTTCTTCCCTGGCTTCTTCCAACGACGATTCGTGCCAGGAAACCGGGAGGTCCTCGAGGACCCTCTCGTTCACCATGTCCTCAATCTTCCGGATCTCTTCCTTGGACAGCGGCGCAAAGTGGCTGAAGTCGAAACGGAGCCTGTCCTCCTGCACCAGTGAACCTGCCTGCTGGGCGTGATCGCCGATTATGCTCCTGAGAGCGCTGTGTATGAGGTGGGTTGCGGTATGGTGCCGCTCGAGACCCCGTCTGCGCTCCACGTCAATGGCGCACAAAACCTCCTGTCCCGCCATAACCCCCTGCTTCTCGGCAACAACCCTGTGCAGATAGATGCCGCCGGGAGTCCGCGCGACATCGACTATGGCCGCCAGGCGCTCCCCTTGCTTTGTGAAGATGCCGCCCCTATCGGCCTCCTGACCGCCTCCGGCCGCATAGCAAGGCGTCCGGTCAAGGATCAGGAAAGCTTCTTCGCCGGTCTCAAGTTCGGTCGTTCTCGAACCGTTCTTGACCAGAGCCAGGACGCTTGCTCCGCACGAGTCCTCGCGGTATCCGACGAACTCAGTAGGCGGCACTTCCGGGAGAAGTTCGAGGACGCTTGCCAGCTCGTCCTGGTAGCTCTGCCTTGCCCCCCGGCTCCTCTCGCGCTGCTTTGCCATCTCCTCTTCGAAGGCCTTCTCGTCCACAGAAAGTCCCTCTTCCCTCGCCATATCCTTGGTTAGGTCGATCGGGAAACCGAACGTATCGTAGAGAAGGAACGCGTCTTTTCCGGGGAGATGCGCGAGGCCTGCCTCCTTGGCGGCGCCAATGAGGGCAACCGCCCGCTTCTGGCCTTCCTCGAGAGTGCTCAAGAACCTCTCCTCGTCCTGCGTGAGGACTCTCTGGATGTACGAGGTCTTTGCACCGAGTTCGGGATAGGCGTCTTTCATCACTTCCGCGACGACAGGGACCAGCTCCGCGAGAAAAGGCTTCCGCATGCCAAGTTCCTGACCGAACCTAACGGCCCGGCGGAGGATACGCCGCATCACGTACCCCCGGCCTTCATTGGATGGGTGGACTCCGTCAGCGCACAGGAAGACACAGCTTCTTATGTGGTCGGCGATAACTCTGAACGGAAACACGGGAACATCAACGCCGGACCTCCGCCCGGTCATGGCCTCAAGTTTGGCGATGATGGGAACAAATAGGTCCGTCTCATAGTTGGTGTCTACGCCCTGAAGCACCGAAGCCATGCGTTCCAGGCCCATGCCGGTGTCGATGCTCGGCCGCGGAAGCGGGCTCAGGTTTCCGCTCTCATCCCTCATGTACTGCATGAAGACCAGGTTCCAGATCTCCAGCCACCGGTCGCAGTCGCACTTTCCGAGGGCGCAGTCCGGGCCGCAGGCGTACTCTTCGCCTCTGTCCACAATTATCTCCGAGTCCGGCCCGCAGGGTCCCGTGTCGCCCATAGCCCAAAAGTTATCCTCTTCCCCGAGCCTCACTATGCGCGACTTTGGCACGCCTGCGATCTTCTGCCAAAGGGCTTCTGCCTCGTCGTCATTTTCGTAAACCGTGATCCACAGCTTGTCTTTCGGGAGAAGAAGCACGCCCGTCAGGAACTCCCAGGCAAACGATATCGCTTCTTCCTTGAAATAGTCTCCGAACGAGAAGTTCCCTAGCATCTCGAAAAACGTATGATGCCTTGCCGTGAAGCCAACATTGTCGAGGTCATTGTGCTTTCCGCCCGCACGCACACACTTCTGCGCCGTGACAGCCCTCGAGTAAGACCTCTTCTCCTTCCCCAGGAACACATCTTTGAACTGAACCATGCCCGCGTTGGTGAAAAGGAGCGTCGGGTCTCCGTGGGGCACGGTTGAGGAACTGGGCACAACCGTATGGCCCCTTTCCTCGAAAAATCTGAGGAAGGCGCTCCGGATCTCGGAACCTGACATGTACCTGCCAATACGCTCCGCCATCAGGATTCCTCCCCCGGCAGAATGCGCTCAATCTCGCTCCGGATTATCTCTTTGAGCCGCTCGGAGAGCGCGTCCAGAGGCACAATTTCTCCCTCGGAAAGCCGGCGCATCTTGACCTCTGCCCCGCCCCTCTTGAGGCTCCTCTCGGATACCGTAACCCTTATAGGCATGCCCAAAAGATCGGCGTCGTTGAACTTGACCCCGGCAGACTCGTCCCGGTCGTCGTACAAGACCTCAATCCCTTCGGCCACAAGCCGCTCGTATACACTTTCGGCTGCGCTCTTCGCCTCAGGGGACGTCCCAAGCCCTACAAGGTGCACGTGGTAGGGCGCCACGGTCATCGGCCAGATGATGCCCTTGTCATCATGATTGGCCTCAATTACGCAGGCAAGGAGCCTCCCGACTCCCATGCCGTAGCAGCCCATGACCAATGGCTTAAGTTCTCCGTTCTCGTCCTGGTACATGGCTTTCATGGGGACGGAATACCGGGTCCCTAGCTTGAAGGTGTTGCCGACCTCGACTCCTCTCTTCACCGTCAGGCCAGCGCCGCAGACCGGGCACGGATCTCCTTCCCTCGCCGCGACGATGTCGGCTACAGCGTCGATCTTGAAATCCCTGCCGGGCACTACTCCGGTCAAGTGGTGGTCTTTCTCATTGGCGCCGGCCACATAGGACCTGTCGGTGGTGAGACTGTCGTCTGCGACAACGAAGATGCGTTCCACGCCAACGGGCGACATGTATCCTTGCTCTAAGGCGAGTTCTTTAAGTTCTTCGGGTTCCGCCAGCCGGACTTTGTCCACCTTGCGCAAGTTGGCGAGCTTCTTCTCGTTGACGTCCAGGTCGCCCCTCAAGACGACCATCACCGGATCCTGCCCGGCGTAATACACCATAGTCTTTATGCTGGTCTTGGGGTCCACACCCAGAAACTCGCAGACCGATGCGATGGTATCCTTTCCGGGCGTGGCGACTTTGGCCGGGCCAGACGGTACCTGCCCGTCTGCGGCCTCAGGCACCCCCGCGTTCTTGTCAATGCAGGCGGCCTCTCTATTTGCGGCATATCCGCATGCGGGGCAAAGGATCAGCGTATCTTCTCCCACGTCGGTCACGTAGGTGAACTCGTGGGCGCCGGTCCCACCCATCATTCCTACATCTCCCTGGACTTGAGTAACGGGCACTCCGCAAGACTGACAGATCCTCATGTAAGCCCGGCACTGGGTCGGATAGTACTCGTCAAGGCTCTTTTGGTCGGCGTGGAAGCTGTACGCGTCTTTCATGACAAACTCGCGCACGCGCACCAGTCCGCCTCTGGACCTCGGTTCGTCCCTAAACTTGGTCTGGATATGGTACACAACCATGGGGAGCTGCTTGTACGAATCGATAAAGCGTCTGGCGAGGTCTGTCACCGGTTCCTCGTGGGTCATGGCAAGCACCATGTCCCTGCCCGACCGGTCCTTGAACCTGACCATCTCGGGTCCTACTTGGAAGAACCGGCCTGACTCTTCCCATATATCCGAAGGGTGCACGACCGGCATGTTGACTTCCTGACCACCGGCTGCGTCCATTTCTCTCCGCATTATGTCCTCTATCTTCCTGATACTGCGCCAGGCAAGAGGCAGGTAGCTGTATATACCGGCGGCTAACTTGGAGATCATGCCGGTTCGGAGAAGCAGTTCGTGAGAAGGCATTTCGGCTTCGGCGGGCTTTTCTCTCAGGGTCCTGCCGAACCTCTGACTCATTCTCATAGTAAGGCCTCCAATTAGTGGGCGAAGATTAGAACGATTATATCGACCATAAATATGAGGGTCAACGAAGCATGGCCTGCCTCCGCGGCGGGAGGAGCGCCTTCTTTGACACCCAAGCAGACCTTATGGTGCGGCGGGATAGCTACATACCTGCAAGCGCCCTGTCCCTGCGGTCGAGGTTCCGGCTGTAAACCAGCGATACGGCCGTGAGGGCCGCTCCTCCGGCGAAGACGACCTTAATCCGGCTCACGTTCAAACCTGCAAGTATCAATGCCGGCGCATGCTCTACATCGCGACACCTTGGGCCTCTAGCGAAACCTTCCTCTCAACATGCTGCACGAGCCGGAAAAAGAGGCTGGCCGAAAGGCGCATGAAGGCACATATGAGAAACGCCGTCCGGAAGCCGTAGAGGTTGAGTAAGCCAACCCCAACCATGGGAGCGAAAATGGCCGAGGTGTTTATGGCAGTTGTGTAATACGCTATATAACTTGCCTTTGACTCCTCTGGCGTTACCTCCAAGAGATGGTTGAAAAGCGCCAGGTTAACTCCTGAGAAAATCATCCCGGTGAAGAGATTGAAGCAGACGATGGTAAGCAGGCTCTTGGAAAAAGCGTACACCAGCGGAACGGCGAAGATGCCCGCGCTCGCTATCGCCAGAGTGCTCAGGTTACCCCGCCTCCTGCACTGCTTAGCCCAAAAGCCGTACCCAAGGAGCGAACCACTGGTATTGGTAAGGCTCAGTAGGCTTACCCACGTGTTGTTGGCTCCCAGTACGTTGACCTGGTAAAGGGTGAACAGGGGCCACGGGGCCTGAAGGGCCAGGTGATAGAAGACAGACGCCAGCGTGTAACGGAGGTACGGACCGGGAACCGACACCCGGCCCAAGAGCCCCCTGGGCGAAGCGGGTTCGCGACGATCGGCTTCGGCGGTCGCCCCCGTTGCACCAGCGTTTCCCGAACCTTGGGTATCGCCCTTCGCCTCCGCCACACCTACCGATTCGTCAACCTTCCCGAGCACCCAGATCTCCAGAAGCGACAACAGGAATGCGCCTGCGAAGAAGATCTGGTAACCAGCGGGAAAGCCGGCGATGTCAATAAGGCGACCGGCTATAAGGACCACAATGGTCCCCGTCAGGTTCATGAGCCTATTCCTCGTGGCGAAGGCCTCTGCCCTTCGTTCCGGCGGTACAACCTTGGAGATGAAGGCCTGCCATCCTATGTTGGCTATGGAAGCAGGGATATTCATGGCAGTCACCGCAAGCACCAAGAGGTGAGCGCGGCGGTCGGGCACAAAGAAAGGAATGGTTGCTATGAAAAGGTAGAAAATGCGCTGGAGCATGATGAAGACCGAGATGGCTTTTTTCTTGCGTACCTTCTTATCCATGAACTTCCCGCCTGGGATCATGGACAAGAGACTCACGAGAGCCGGCCCCGACGAGAGGAGACCCACTTGGTACTCAGATGCTCCCAGTTTGACGGCAAAAATGCCCATGAAGGGCGCCGCCAGGTTCACGGCCAAGATAGAACAGATACCGTGGTATATGTTTACGCGGATGTTCCTCTCAATGCGGTCGGAAGGGTGTTCAAGAGGAGACATGCCTAGGTCCGACTTCAGGCGGGCCGCCACGCCCTTAAGGCACCACATTTTCTCTTTCCCCCGGTGCTATTGACCTCTCCCAACAGGTCTTCTAGCGCGATAGTTAATAATGAATTCTACCATATCCGGGCGTCCGGTAGGCATGGTAATGATCACTTCGCGCAAGTCTCAGCTTAGACCAACCTGATCGCGAACTGAGGACATACAGGCGCGCAGTACCCGCAGAGGATGCACCTGGACTTGTCGTTTCTCGCCTTTCCGTCGACCACTTCCATGGCCATATTGGGGCAGGTTTCCACGCATCTCCCGCAGCCTATGCAAAACGCCTGGATGATGAGCTTCTTGGTGTTCACAACCCGAGTCTTCAGGGCCTGAGGCACCGGCTCGTCGTTGAAAACAGCCAGGTTGATATCCAGTTCCTCTTCCTTCACCATCCCGACGGCCACAGCAGAGATGCCTTCTATGGCTCTCACGTAGGCGAAGGCGCCTTCAATGTCCGAAAGGAGGTTGCCTCCCGCAAGCGCCTTCATGGCAAAGAGTCCTTTGCCCGCGCCGGCAGCTGCCTTTATGGCCTGCACCATGTCATCTCGCGTACCGTGGAGGATGCCCATGCCTTGCACGTTGATTATGGGGAATACGATGTCGATCCCGTCCACCTCCGCGGCCTTTCGCACAACCTCCACAGAGTGGGTGGAAATGCCTACGGCCCTTATGACTCCCATGGACTTCCTATCCAAGAGGCACTCGTAGGCGCCTTTTCTCTCGTCAAATACGGATGCGTCCACTCTCGCGGCATGGAGGAGGAATATGTCGATTACATCCCTGCCGAGGGCCTGCCTTGCCTCATCAACGGCCGCAGCCATTTCTTCGTAGGTCTTGGCCGCGGACTTGGTCGAGATGACGACATCCCGGCCCTTATCCGGCAAGCTGTCCAAAGCGGCCCTTATGTGAGGATAAGTCCTGTAAGACTGCGCAGTGTCGAGGAAGTTGACGCCCCGCTCTATGGCCTTTCTGATAAGGCGGCCACCTTCCTCAGGAGATAGGCCCCGCTGGTTGGGCCCCATGGGAAGCACCCCAAAGCAGAGTTCTGTCACTTCGATACCTGTGTTGCCGAGTTTCCGTCTTTGCATGTTTTCGCCCCCGAGTCTCCTTGGACATCTCCTGCTTGATCGCCCGGCGCAAGTGTCTCTCGCCCAGGCTCCCTTCTTCTCTATTTGCCGTCGGGCCTGCATACCCTTTTGAACCCTCCGGCAAGACAAAACCCCTTTCTCTCAGTGTAGATCGAGAGAAAGGGGTGAGTACAGTTCCCCGCGTTAGCGTATCAGGTGGAACGCCTTCTGCCTTCCGTCCAGGAACCTGACTTTGCCGCCCGTGAACACGATGTCCTCCTCGAGTGCGGCGGTAACAACCTGCCCGTCCCACTCGGGAACCGGGGCCTTAACGTTGAGTTCCATGGCGTAGCACGTGTTTTCGCGAAGCTCGTAGTCCCCTCTACCCGGGACTCCTTCCTGGTGGTCGTAGAGTCCGATGGTAGGCCCAGCTCCGTGTCCGTGGAAGCCCAAGGGATGGGAATAGACGCATGGAGTGAGTCCCTCTGCGACGGCCTTCTCGAGGGTAGCGGCCAGTATCTCGTTGCCGGTCCTTCCCTCAACGAACTCATCGGCATGGATATCCTGCAGGCGGTTTCCGGTCGCCAATAAGGCCTTGAGCCCGAAAGGAGCGTCGGTCTCTCCAGGTCTCAGCACGTAGGCAAGCTGCTGGACGTCAGTCGCGAGCCCCAAGTAGATGAACCCCATATCGCAGTGGAGGACGTCGCCGGGAAGGATGGGGTCATCCGGATTCACGTTCGGCTCACCCCACCTCTGTACCGTCACGTTGGAATGGAACCATGCCCTCAGGCCCATGTCCGACATGCGCTGCCTCATCCACCAGCCGATGTCGCTCGCGGTCGTAATCCCCGGATGGACAACCCGGCTAGAAAAAGCTTCCGCAACGATCCCGTGGGCTATCTGGACGATGCCCGGATAGGCCGTGAGCTCGGCTTCGGTCCGGTGTTCGAGCCAGCCCACCGCCAACCTCTCCGCTCCCCTCGCACGGGACATGTATTTCTCGCCCAGCGCTTCAGAAAGAAGCCGGTATTCGGTATGGCTGAGGCCGTCACCGAAGGCGAACGTCTCAGAGATGTTAATGCCGATGTTCTTCGGGTCGCGTTCGCGGACGAGTCGGGCAAGTGATTCCCACTGGTCTTCCGAATCCGCATCCCAAACACCCTCATACAGGCCGCCGCGCCTGCCTCCCGATCGTGACAGGATGAAGCGGTCGACGGTACCCGACTCATTGCGGTTCAGGACCAGCATTGTCCTGCGCCGTGCCGACATGCTCGTTGCGGGCAACAAGGTGAGGAGCACGGGATCCTCATTGTACTCCCGGCAGATGATAATCCACATGTCGAAGCCTTCTCTGGCCATGACTGCCGGAAGCACGGTCTCCAGCCTCTGGCGCAACCAACCGTCAGTCACCCTTGCCTGCTCTCTCAGGGGAAGGATCTTCCTCTCGTAATCAGAACTCCTCGGAACGCCGCCGTACTCCACTCAGAATCACCCTTTCAATCAAGATACCCCCAAGACAGAAAACCCCGCCTTGCACGCGACAAGAGAGCTCTCACCGCCTGAGGATGAACCTCCCAAGCCGGAGGGGAGTCTGTTCGCCATCGCGGAGCGCGAACCGGCCACCCAATAGCACGTGGTGGATGCCGGTGTTCTTCCGGATCGGATCATCGAAGGACCCATTGTCGGACACGGTTCTTGGGTCAAACACGGTGATGTCGGCAGCATAGCCCTGCTCAAGGATACCCCTATCTGGGATCCCCATGATCTCTTTCGAGAGACCGGTCATCCTGTGGACCGCCGTCTCTAGAGAACAGAACCCGTTTTCCCTTGCAAGGCGCAGGAACCTCGGGAAAGTGCCGAAGTTACGCGGATGCGGCTTCCCGTCGCACTCAGCGGGATCCATAGAAAAACCTCGGCCGTCAGACCCGATGGCGAAATCGTCCTGCGCGAGCATGGTCATTACATCCTCATCGCACATCGAGAACGAGACGCACGTGGCTCTGGCGCCGGTCTGTCTCGTGACCTCAAGGACGGCTTCGGCCATGGAAACGCCGAGGGCTCGGGCAATCTCCCCAATTGTCTTTCCGTCAGCCATGGGGAACCTACCGTGAGTCGTAACCACGTACAGACTGTCTCCATCCTCCGGAGTCGCAAATCTTTGGTTTAGCGCCTCAAGGAGAGCCGGTCTCTCATGGTTATGGGTGCGTTCCACGGCCCTCTCGCGGCCCCCCTGTATGGCCCAGTTCGGCCAGCAGTTGGTGATGCCCGATGAAGACGCTCGATATGGGTAGACATCCACAGAAACTCTGATGCCCTTCCGTTTGGCATCGTGGACCCACTCAACAAACTCGGTTGCCCGCCCCCAGTTGGCCTTCCCTGACACTTTGTAGTGGGCTATGTGGACTTTCACTCCCGAGTACCTGTGGATGCCAAACATCTCTTCGAGTGACTCCGGAGTGCGGGCGCCCTGGTTTCTCATATGAGACGTCACGATACCGCCGTACTTGGCAACGACGGAACCCAGCTCGTTGAGCTCATTCTGGTCCGATGAGACTCCAGGAGCATAGCCCAACCCGAGCGATAGTCCCCACGCCCCCGCTCGCATGGCGGCATCGACCATAGACTTCATGAACTCCAGTTCTGACTCGGATACTTTGCGGTTCTCGCTTCCGATGGCCGCGTTCCTCACGGAGCCGTGGCCGATAAGCAACATGAGGTTTGTCGACATCTTCCGGTTTTCTCTTTCGACACGCTCAAGGAAGGCCTCCATTGAGGGAGCAGTAAACGAAGCGGTCTCACCATCCGGAGCGTCCCCGGCCGGGTCTTCTCTGCGCGGGAAAGGCGAACTTCCGCACTGACCGGCGACCTCAGTGGTCACGCCCTGGTAGATCTTGCTTTGAGTACTCCCTTCCTTAAAGAACGAGTCGTCGGAATGAGAGTGGATATCGATGAAACCTGGAGCTACCGCCAGGCCCGATACATCCACTATCTCAGCCAGTTCGTCCCTTATGTCCCGGGCTATCAGCGCTATCCTGCCGTTTGATATTGCCAGGTCGGCCACGCGGGCCGGCCGTCCGGTTCCGTCGACAATCGTTCCGCCTTTAAGGATAATGTCGTACACCGATACCCCGTCCTCTCCATGTGTTAGGGCGTCCTTGCCACAGTACCGCTACAGTCCGGCCACGATCATCTCTTTAGGTACGGACAGTCCGGGTTCATTCCGGTAAAGACTCAGGATCATCTCCTCATCGTCTTCCACAAGAGCCCGGGCAACCTTGTCAAGCAAGGTGTGTCGTTCTGCGTGGACGAGCTGTTCATAGTCGCTCCGCTCATCCCCATGAGCATCTTCGTCATTCATGAGCCCCCAGACGTCCCAAGGGAGCATCTCGGCGTCGTTGAGAGCCGCAAGTTCCCGCAGGAGGTTGCCCCGGATGAACCACAGACCGCGCATGTCGAAGATGCCGTACTTGTTCGGGTCTTCTCCCTGCTCGCGGCACCTAAGCCATGCTTCGGACGCGTTCACGAAACGGCCCTTGGGCATATCCAGGGTGCTAAAGTCAACTTTCAGCCGGTTTCGTTGCAGCTCGTCCAGCTGGGCGTCCACCACCACCCAACGCTCCCCGTTCCAGTACTCGCACACCCAGTGGTCTTCATACTGGCCCGGCCAGAAGTAAGTCCCAAAGCCGCACCTGGCCCTTGCGGGTACGCCCCGGCTGCGCAGGATCGAGCAGAGGAGGACCGAATAGTCGCGACAGTTGCCGTAGAACCGCTTCTCCAGAGGACGCCGTGTCGTAAGCGGCGAGGCATCCAGGTCCATCACGATCTCAAGGATGCGCGAAACGAGCCGCGTCTGAACGTGCCCTTTCTGTTCCTCAGTCGGCGTCACTCCATATCGCTCCGCCCAGTGGATGTGAAGGAAAACCCCCTGGATAACCTCCACAAGACCGCCCATGTCTTGAGGAAGCCCCTCGTAAACGGCGGCCATGGTGCCGGGATCGGTTACCCTGGTATGACAGATGTATCGAGTTACTTCCTTCGGTGCCGGAGTAGGCATAACGGGACCCCCCTTTCGTCCCGAAACTCTTGCACCTCGCGTCTCCGAAATCCTCTTTTCGGATATAAAGTCAGGGACACCCGGTCAAGAGGCGGCTTCCCCTGAGACCGGTGACGGCACGTCATCCTCCAGCGTGGTCACCTTCCGGTTGCCAAACTGAAGTAATGAGACCGCGGCCGCGACCCCACCGCACAAGGCCACGGCAAGCCCGGGGTCAACCGCTCCCAACACACCTGAAAGAGCAGTACCTAACGGCGAGGTGAATTGGGCAGCAACCCTCCGGACGGCGAACACGCGGCCCTGCATCTCATGGGGCGTCACAGTCTGCCAAATGGACTGGGAATGTGAGTTGGCGAAAGGAATGAGGAATGAGATGAGGGCAATGGCGCCTACAGACACATAGATGCCGGTTGAGAGCCCAAACACGACCTGGGTCAGCCCGACGATCACGAGCGGGACCAGCACCCCGTATACTCTCTTCCGCCTAAGCCCTCCCCACGCCGTCACCGCGAACCCACCGATCACGCCGCCAATTGAGCCTGCCGAGGTCATGAGAGCGAGAACTCCCTCGTAGGACAGGCCCAGCCTCGCATAGTCGCCGGCAAGGTTGTCGCGGACGATCATTGGGCGTAGCACTCCCGCCGGGGCAGAACAGAAGTTAATGACGGCGAAGGTGGCCAGGAGCCAAAGGAGCCCGCGCCGCCTTCCGATGAAAGTCATCCCTTCCCTGATATCCGCGACCAAACTCGGTCTACCTTTTTCGGCAGAAGCGCGCGGCGAGGGTATTCTTAGGAATAGCAGGCTCCCTGCGGCTATAAACACGACCAGGGCGTCCACTGCGACGGGAAGCACTGCGCCATTCGGGACTCGGGCCAAAAGCCCCGCAACCCACGTTTGGTTGGGGGACTTGTCAAGCACTCCGGGCAGGGCCATGAGTCCGGCCGCAATGCCCGGAGAGAGTATGCCGGCGATGGACATCACCGTCTGCATCATGCCGTTTGCCCTAGGGAGCTCGCTCGGACGGACGAGCATCGCGTAAGAAGTGTCAAACGCAGATGTATGGAGGCACTGGAGCAAACCGTATAGGACCATGGCGGCAACGACAATCCAGAGCCGCAAAGCGCCCATCGCAAGGACCACGGCAAGGGACAAACTCACGAGGCCGGACCCGACATTGGCCCAAAACATCACTGTCTTCCTATCAGTCCTGTCGACAAGGATTCCGGCAAGGGGGGCCACCAGGACGCTCGGCAGACTAAACGCCAAGCCCACCATAGAGAGAGCTGCGGCAAGCAAGGCTTTCTGCTCGGGACCCGGATAAAGCCCGGTGGTGAGCCAGACGGTTAGGGCGAAGCTCGTGATCTGAAAGCCGAACGCGGCCAGCGACTGAAAAGCCCACAGAAGGACAAAGGTGCGGAACCCGCCTTCAGGTGGAAAGTAGGAGCCGTCTCTCATGGACATGATGTGCACCCCGGTTTCCTCGTTCTCATTGGATCATAGCAGCATTCAATCGTCGTCTTGATGAAGGTGGTTTCTCTAGGAGTACGGTTTGCCCCAAGAGGTCTGCCTTTGAGTGAATCATTTTCCTACCTTACGCGTCTATTATATGGCAGGACCGGTCCATCACACCTCTGTAAGATACTCTACACCGAACCCACAAGCGCCTGCATCCGTGCGTAGGTCCTGCCCGGAAGTAATCGCAGAGGTGATGCCCGAAAGAAACGAATGAGCCTCGTCATGAGCCTAATCGCCGTCTTCGTGGCGGTAAACCTTCTGTCAGGCTATCGCGCCTTCTCGGGAGGGCAGCCTTCAGCAAGCGGCGATGTAGAAGTCCGCGACGAGATAGTCCAGCACTTCCTATCGCACCCTCACTCCACGGCTCTGAACACCGAACCCTCTGACCTCAGGTGGCTGGTGCACTCGGAAGAAGAGGCCCGGACGATTGTTGGGGCGACATTCAAGGCCAAAGACCGTCTGGGAAACGACAAAGACTGGTACTACCTTATGGCATTTGAGCCCGGCACCAAGGGAACGGCTCCAAGGGAACTCTACGGAGCACTGGCCAGCATCGATAACCCCGACTTTGACGCGAGCAGCTTCTCCGTAAGAAAGGTTTGAGGACGTTCTTGTCTTGTACGCGCCTTGCTAGAAAACCATGAACGCCCACCTGGCCATTCGGGACGGGTCCCTGTAAATCACTCAAGGCAGTTACCCCCTAGTCGATTGGTAAGGGCGTCCCAAAGCGAGTCGGCATCACGAAGCATGCATAGGCCGTAATACCTTGTTTTTCTGCGAAGGACGGTATCCAACACAGGCTTCTTCGGGACCGTCTCGTCGCCCCACGGCACAAACACGGGCGGGCGCCTGAGCAGGCCGTCCTCCATCGCCCAGGAAAAGAGGAGTCCCAGCAGCACGGAGTAGCTCATTTCCAAGTAGTCCCCAGGGCCCTCAAGATAGGAGTACCGTCCGGTTCTCCACAGCTGAAGCAGAGTTTCTGTGCATTGGGATGCTGCGCCGCTGACCTTCTTCATGGCAGAGTCGAGTGCCGGCAGGTAAGGGTTAACTGACGAAGCCGGCAAGGCGTCCACGTTGAGGCGAGCCTGACCGCGGCGGACCAGCAGTTTGGACGGGTCTATGAGCTCGAGGAGCACCAACGGACGGGCAACCAGCCCCGCCATGAGGACGTTCAGCTCCTCATCGGCCGTCCTCAGGATCCAGCCGCCGTAGGGGTTCTCCAGCACCGGGAGGATCTTGCAGTACTCCCCGTAGGCTCCTCCCCAGGGCAAGCACAGCCGCATGCCCTTTCCGGCAACAAGAGCGCTCACCCTCGAAAACATCCCCGTGATGTGAGACCCCAAGGCAAAAACCGTTCCAAGGCGCTGCTCAGGCGTCCTCATATCCCAAATGCCCGTTTCGCGCTCACGCTCTCTCATAGAGAATACGAGGAGCGTCTGGACAGGCAAGAGCATCCCTTCGGCACCGCAGAGGGGCTCCGACTTCGCCTTTTCTAAGAAAGAGGCAAACTCAGGATAGACCCGGGCTTTGGCCGCCTCGTACACTTTCGCGATGCTTCTTGCCTCTTCTTCGTCTAGATAAGGAAACAAGGGCCGGATGCTGTCGCCCTCAGGGGCAGCAAGACCGGGGACAGCGTCCTTGAACTCACCCTTATAAAGCGGGTCCAGTTTCTCGACTTCCAGGAGGTTATCCGGCCACTCCCCAAAACGGTCCAGAATACCTTGAGCGCTGGTGAAGTTGGTGCAGAGCCGCCAGCGTGTGAAGGGTCCGTCCTTCTGAAGGTAATCTATCTCGGCCCTCAGCGCCGACAGAGTTAAACCGCTGTCCCCCCAAGCCATTACATCACTTCCTCCCCTTCACCGGTCGAGTGGAGGATAACCTCGGGTCGGATCACTCCGGCCCTGATATGGGTAACTCCCCTTATGGACACCTTCTTGCCCTCGTACTTCATGAGCTCAGAGAAAACCTCTTCTCGCATCGGAACGGGATGAAAACCTTCCATTACCACAATCGGGGACGGCACGTCATTGTCTCCGGTGATGCCGAGGTTTGCGTTACTCCCGACCAGCGACAGGACGGTCTCAGAAGGCATATATCCCAAAATGACGCCAACGGCCCCTGAACCCTTCGCCGAGAGCAAGGCTTCATGCGAGGCGGTTCCCTGGACGGCAAGGATAGACCCCTCCTCTACTTGGACCTGCGCTTCCAGGTCCCCGCGGATCGTACGGAGAGGCCCAAACGCTTCTCCTCCCAGTCCCCATACGCCCTCCAGCCTCACGCCTTGGCCTACTATCTCAACACCGGTGTCCGGGATCACGGCCGTGACCCGGCCCCGGATGTACGCCTTCACATCCGGCGATGGGAATACCGGGATTATGGTTATGGTGCCTGCCTCATAATCGATCTCCCGGATTCTCCCGTAGATCGGGGAAGTCACCGTTTTGTGTCGGGGTAGATCGCGGTCGCGGGCGGCCAAGACCTGCCCTTTGGCAATGAGGGCCCCTTCTTTCACACCGGGCGCGCGGTGCCACTGCAGTTCGGCGGGAGGTATCCGCAGCTCGCGGGCAGCGTGGACTGTGACCGGACCCATGCTCTCGCCCAAGTCAACGATCTCGCGGATGTACACGTTGCCCAGGTTTTTGGATACGGCGGAAATCACACCGTCCACCGGGCATCTCGCGGCGCGCCTATCGAAGAACTCAGACCTGGCGGCAAGCGTTTCGCCTGCTTTGACGTGGTCCCCCACCTTCTTGACCATTCGATTGGGAAGGTCACGACGTTCGATACCGAGCGTCGAAGAGGCGTTCACCCTTGCCATCCTTCCGGGCAATGCCTCAATCTTAGCAACGACAGTCTCCGGCTCGACGCGGGCTCCTATCGAGACAACGATGCGAGTCGACGCAGGGATCTGACGGAAATATGTGAGACGTTCGGGTTTCACTCCCGGTCACCTGCCTTCGCCGCATATCCCACTAGGTCGTAGGCCGCGATCTGAGTAGCCCACTTGGCATTCGTTTGCGCCCTTTCGTCAGGGTCTTCCGGCAATCGTATAGGCCGGCCCCTGGCATCGACTATGACTCCCACGGTCCCGCCTGTGGCGTCGAACTCAAGGCGCCTCATCCCCTTGAAGCGCGTCTGGCCAAGGGGCTCTACCTCCACTTTGGCCTTCTCCCCTTGCGGCAGGCGGATCACCCGTATATCACCTGAGTTCACAAGCGCTGCCACCCTCTCCCCCTTGGCGGAAAGGCTCACCGAAACCGCAGGTTGCCCCGGAGTCCCAACCACTGCCGGCGCAATGACCGGGCCCAGCGGGACAAGGCAGTCCCTCTCAAGGACATTGAGCGCGGCCTCGGGGTCTAGACCGGAGAGCACACCCAGGTGCGGCATCATGAACACGCTGTCAACCGCGAGAAACGTTCTTCCTTCAGGCTGCAAGGCGTTGAGGAGCATGAGTGCTGCCTGGTTCCGTCTCGGGGCGTGGGAAAGCGCGCCTCCGGACCCTATGAAGAGGCCTATTTCGGAGACGTCAACCGCTTCGGACACCTTATCCTGAGTTCCGGCGCGCCCTTCGGCGAAGTACCGGCTGGTGGTGAAAGATGCGTCTTTCGGGAGGAGAACGGCCACCTCTTTATGCTGAGAGAACGCGAGCCTTATCGCCTCCGTGGCCAGCGCCTGTTCGATCTGAAGGTCTTCCTGGCTGGCGGGAAGCGTTGTCGGGTGGATCAGTTTGGTCAAAATCCGGTCCGCAACCCGGTAGGGAGACACGTTAAACGGCAGCCACCTTACTATGTTCTCTAGACCTGCTTCAACGAGGACGTTGCCCGAGGAGTAACTCATTCCGAGGTTGGCGCTCACCGAGCGGAAGAACGTGCCGTTAATGACCGAGAACACGTCGGTGGTCGCGCCCCCAATATCTATGCCGAGTATGTTCATGCCTTGGCGATCCGCGACGAGTTCCATGATGCACCCGACGGCAGCCGGGGTGGGAAGTATGTCCTCATCAACCCAAGTGATCAGTTCTCCGTAGCCCGGCGCTTGCTGCATTACGTGTGACATGAAGAGCTCGTGGATGGCTCTTCTCGCCGGTCCAAGTACTTCTCTGTGAAGAGCGGGACGCAGGTTATCCACTACCGTGAGGTCGTAGAGGTCTGAAAGAGTATCCCTCACGGTATCGGCCGCATCTTTGTTTCCCGCGTATATCACCGGGATCCGGAAACCGCTTCCGAAACGAGGCCTAGGCTTGGCGGCGTTTAGGACATCGCAGACCTCGAGAACATACTGGGTGTTGCCGCCATCCAGACCTCCCGCAATTAGCACCATGTCGGGTCTGCAGCTCCGGACGGCATCCATTTTCACGAAACCTTGCCTGCCGTCATCGGTCGCCATGACATCCAAGAGGATCGCCCCGCCTCCCAGGGCTGCCCGGCGGGCGCTGTCGGCGGTGACGCTCTTTGTCAATCCGTAGACAAGTATCTGGAGGCCGCCTCCTGCGCTGGAAGTGGAAAGGTACCGGTATTCCCTGCGCGCCCCTTCACCCACATTCCGGCATACTTCGGACACGAGTTCGCGCCCGACTATCTCTCCGAGCTTGCAGAGGGCGTTCCTTACCCCTACCGTCACGTCCTCAAACGGCTTCTCCACTGTCGTAGGGGCCTCGGCCCTTCCGATGAGGCGCGCTTCTTTCCCCTCCGGCCCTATGAGGAGGGCTTTAGTGGTGGTACTTCCGACATCGGTAATCACATATCCCGGCGGCATGGCATCGCCTCCTGCCAAAAGGTGCTGACGAACAGGGAACACCTGCGGGGCGAGTTCGATGATGTGGCGTAGGGCGCAGCCGCTAATGCTTTGTCACTCAAAATAGCCTGACTCGTGAGAATGAACAACGTAGCCTACTGCCTGATCAACGGCCACCCATCCCATCGTCCTTACGCTCACATCCGGCAGATCTCAGGAGAAGCAGCACGATAGTCGCCGCAAGAAGCTGGAAACGGGTTACCGGATCGCACCTTCTGGCCACCTCACACAACCCTCCGATTCATCATACGGTCGAGACCGGCACCTGAAAGCGCCATTTCAGCATTCGGGCTCAGTTCGACGCTCTGAAGGCCATCCAGCGCAACCCACCGGGTGCCCAACGAGTCCTCGCCGTCCCCTTCTTCCTTTACTTGCCCCTCAGACTGGGCCACTGAATACACAACGCAGAGATGATGCAGGTCCTCTTCCTCGCCTCAATAATGAGCCTGTATGCGCCGACATAGGTGAAGGGTTTCAACATCAGACACCTCTCTGTATGTCTCGCCGGGTCGGCATACGAAACTGCAAAGCGAAGATCACGTTCCTACCTGTACCCCAAGGAGAGGGGCATTGACCCTGAGCAGGGTTCGGAACGGGTCGATGCGCCTAGGCCTCTGCGCCATACGTCATTTCCTTTCCCGTATCACCCAATTCGCTCAACAGGCATCTCCTCGCGGGCAGCTGCCTCTTGTATTAGTCCTTCCGAGCCCGGATCCCTCTTGCCGGGCGTTCGGCATAAAGAGCCCCCTTCTGGCATCCTCGCCGGGCCTAGTCTCTATATAAGAGCATGCAGCCCACAGGGAATGCTCGAAGGGGGCTCCAAACAAGCCACCAACAGTCAGTACACCGCTCCGCGAATCTGCAATCTGGTCTCTCTTAAGGCACTCTGAGCACGGTGAAGAACAGCCAGCTCACAACCGCGCCCACAACCGACATGGACAGGCCCCAAATGAGCATGTCTCGGAACAGCTTGGTCTTGTCTGTCTTTGGCCCTGCCTGGGCAATAAACACCGCTCCCGTGGTCGACAAAGGGCTCAGGTCCGTGAGGTGCCCGGCAACTACGATAGTCGAGACGAGCGCCAAGAGCTCGTTGGAACCAACTTTCTCAAGGAGCGTCGGCGCGAGCGGCAAGAACGCCGGCAGAATGACGCCGGAGGTGCTTGCGTAGGCGGAGATAAGGGCCGCGACGAAGCCGACCACGAGCGTCACGGTATACGGCGTGGAGAACCTAGCCATGATGTCTGCGAACAGGTCCATTCCGCCAATCTGGGACATCAAGGTAACGAGAACAGTAACGCCAGTGACCATGAGGATGGTACCCCAGGGCATGGCCTTAATGGCTTTGCCTTCATCGGCCACTTTGAGGAGCGAGAGGAGCGCGCCGATGGCGAACGCCCCGAGGCCGACATCGACTTTAAAGATGATGACGCCGAGAATGAGCGCGACGATACCTGCGATGGTAAGCTTCTGAGCACGATCGAAGGGGTCGACTTTAATGTTGGCCAGTGCCTCGCTCTCGGCCGTCTTGCCCGTCTTCCAAAGCTTAAGCCCGCCGTAGAGGACATATGCCAGGAGTGAAACGGCCACGTGCGTGACCAGCATGTTTATCCACAGAATCACGCTGACGTCCGTGAGCCCCATCCCGTCGAGTATCCCTTTGGCGATGACGCCGGTGGGAGCGATTGGAGACATCGCGCCTGCCTGCGCGCCGTTACCCACTACCAACGCCATGAGCAGAGGCGAAATACCGACTTCCTCGGCGAGCAGCATGACCGGCGAAGCGAGGAGAGCCGATATGGCGATGTGACCCGGACCGATCGAAGCCAGTATGAACGCAGTGAAAAAGAGTACGATGGGAAGCAAGGCCACTCTACCGCGAACGCTTTTTATCGCATACCTGGTTATTTTCTCCAGGGTCCCGTTAACTTGAGCCAGTCCGAACAAGTAGGTGACTCCCGCCAGCGTTATGAACAGGCTGGTAGGATAGCCCTTGATGATATCGGCGACCTTCATCCCGCCCAAGTAGTGCCCCACAACTAGCGACAACCCAAGCGCGAGCGTACCGATATTCCTGTTCGTGACTATGCTAACAACAACCGCGATTACCAGAGCCACGAGGGAAATAACCGCTAGATCCACTCTTATCCCTCCCTGCGATCAGATCACCGCTTAGCGCTTGAAACCCTTAACTGCGGAACCCGCCTCAACCTTGTAGCCGAGCCCGGCAAGACTGGACTCCAGTGTCGCGAGGATGCCCGTGAGCTCGGTCTCGAAAATCCAACCCATGTGCCCTAACCTGAATATCCGGCCCTGCAGTTTCGCCAAACCACCTCCCATCACAACACCTTTCTCGAGAAGCGCAGCGTTCAAGCTGGTCCATTCGATGCCGGCGGGGATCTTGACGCCAGTCACCGTAGGCGACGCTTCCTCTTCAGGCGGGAGGACCTCGAGACCCATCTCTCTCGCCGCAGCCCTGACACCCCTCGCGAGTCGGGTGTGCCTGGTGAACACGTTCTCCAGACCCTCCGCCTCGATCATGGTGAGCGCTTCCCTCAGCCCGAAAAGGAGGGAGGTCGGGATCGTATAGGGTACCCTGCCTTGCTTCTGGGCGTCGGCCATGCGCTTAATGTCCCAGAACCATCTTGCCATCTTGGCAGTCTTGTAAGCTTCCCAGGCCTTCTCGCTGAAACTGAGGATGGCAAGCCCCGGCGGCAGCATTAGGCCCTTCTGAGAAGCGGAGATGACGATGTCGATGTTCCACGCATCGGTCTGGAGGTCGGCCATGGCCAGAGAGCTGACTGCATCAACCATGAGGAGCGCGGGGTGTTTGAGTTCCGCCATCCCCCGCCCAATGGCCTCCACGTTGTTGATTACGCAAGTAGAAGTCTCGTTGTGAGACAGGAGCACGGCTTTGATGCTCCCGTGGGCGTCCTTCTCCAGGCGGTCCAGGACTTGTGCCGGATCGACTGCTCTTCCCCACTCAGCCTCTATCTTCTCAACATCGGCGCCGTGCGCCGCGGCGATGTCTCCGAAGCGCTCGCTGAACACGCCGTGCCGGACCGAAAGCACCTTGTCGCCGGGCGACAGAGTGTTCACGATCGCCGCCTCAAGGCCGCCGCTCCCTGAACCGGGGAATATGACAACGTCGCTCTCCGTCTTGTAGACCCTCTTGAGCCCGGAGAGGCATTCCTTCATGAGCGCCTCAAACTCGGGTCCACGGTGGTTCACAAGCGGCCTGTTCATCGCCTGAAGGATCCTCGGCGGTATGTTTGTGGGCCCCGGGATCTGCAAGAAGACCCGCCGGTCAGTCATGTCCATCCCTCCGTGGTTCATCGCGGGAAGCCCCTCGCTTCGCGGGAAGGGGCCCCTCCCTACATCACTCAACCGCCAGCATTCCCCTCAGTGCCGCCCGGGCAGCGGTAACCGGCGACGCCAGGTAGACGGCAGCCCCTGGTTCGCCCATACGCCCCGGCGCGTTTTTGGTGGTCGTCGATACGGCCACATCACCACTCGCGAGGACACCTTGGTGCGCCCCGTAACACGCCCCACAACCGGGGTTCACGATGATTGCCCCGCTGTCGCGTATGGCGGCCGAAATGCCCAACCGGTCCGCTTCGTTTGCAACTTTCTTGGACGCAGGGATGACTGCGCACGTCACGCCGTCGGCCACGCGCCTTCCGCGCAGTACGTCCGCTACCGCTTGGAGGTCGCTTAGCCTGCCCGCGGAACAAGCCCCTATGACGACTTGGGTCACCTTTGTCCCGGCCACTTCGCTAACCGGCACTGCAACCGGATCCGGACCTCTGGAAGGGCCGGTGGAGTTAGCGCGCTCACCGGTTGCCGATCGGGGCGGAAGCAAGACCATAGGCGGGACCTCGCCGGCGTCAAACGAGTACGTGTAGTGAGCCTCGCCTGGAGAGCCGTCACACGTAACGAGGCAGGTCACCGCTCCCGTCTCGGCAACAAGGTTGGCTATGGTGAGCCGATCGTCCAGCGAAGCCTTCTCTATTGCGCTACCCCGTAGCAGCACTGCCTTTCCCCTAATCTCCCCGTGTCCAAAAGCGCCCAAGATATAGATAGCTATATCCCTGCCGGTAGTGGGGTAACGTATCTCGCCGCCGATATCTATCTCTACGACTTCCGGAATCCGGGTTCTATAGACGCCGGAACGCATCACTTCCACCAGCTCAGCCGGAGCAGCGGAAAAGGCGATAACTCCGTAAGCTCCCGCCGTCGCCACGTGCCCGTCGGCTCCGACCAGGATCGATCCGGGCTCCAGCCTGTGTTCCTCAAGGATAACCTGGTGGATGACACCTTCCCCGTGGTGGTATACCTTGATGCCGCGCTGCCTGCAGAACTTCAGGATCTTGAGGTGGTTCTCTCTCGCCTTGACGGACGGCGCAGGGATACAGTGATCGAAGAAGAACAGGACCTTGTCACGGTCAAAAACAGGCCCGAGGCCTACCTCGAGAGCCCTGTCAACTACCGCGGAGCCCGAACCGTCATGGGCAACGGCAAGGTCGACCCTGATCTTCAGATCCTCTCCGGGTGATATACTGTCCACACCCGCTGCCTTCGAGAGATGTTCATACAGCCGGTTCACGTCCGAACATCCTTCCTGAGAAAACCTACTCATCAAATGAGAGTAGCAAGATCCGTGCCAATATCTCCGCGAGCCTGTGGCGACTTCTGGCAAGACGAGACTTGCCTGCCCACGGTAGGTTAGCCGAATAATGGGCGCAGGATTCGATGTCTTTTGACAGGTATACAAGAGGAAGAGGTGTTTCAATCTCGCGTATGAAACACTCGCTACTTGAGCTTACGCCAGAGGGTGGTCCTCCCTATGCCCAGCAGTTTGGCCGCTTCGGTACGGTTTTGCCCCGTCTTCGCGAGGGCATCGAGAATGGCAGCCCTATCGATGGTCCTTCTTTTCCGGCCACGGCGTGTTTCAGTACCTTTCGTTCCACGAGATTGTTCGCCCTCTTCCGGGACGGCGGCACCCATGCACTGCGTTATGAGGGCGCGGCTTATGACCGGAGTGTCCGTCAGGATGCAAGCCCTCTCAATGACGTTCTGAAGTTCCCTGATGTTTCCCGGCCAATCGTGATCAAGAAGCGCCTGCACGGCTTCCTGCTCCAGTCCGGCGATGGTTTTGCGGAACCGGCGGGCAAAATCGCGTACAAAACTGTCGGCGAGAACCGGGATGTCTTCTTTTCTTTGCCGTAGCGGAGGCATAGCGATATTGAGAACATTGAGGCGATAGTACAAATCGGGCCTGAACTGCCGCGCCTTTACCAGTTCCCATAGGTCCTTGTTGGTAGCAGCGATTACCCGTACATCCACAGGGATAACCCGGTCGTCCCCGAGCCGCATCACTTCGTGCTCTTGGATAACCCTCAAGACTCTCGCCTGGAGCCTCTCGGACATCTCGCTAATCTCGTCAAGGAAGATGGAGCCGCCGTGGGCGAGTTCGAAAAGGCCCGGCTTGCCGCCTTTCCTCGCTCCGGTGAACGCGCCCTCGACATAGCCGAAAAGCTCGCTCTCGAGGAGGCTCTCCGGCAGTGCGGCACAGTTCACGGCCACAAAGGGACCGCGCCGGTAGTCGCTGGCACGGTGTATGGCGCTGGCGAGCATCTCTTTACCCACGCCGGTCTCGCCCTGGATCAGAACTGTTGAACCTACGGCGGCGAACTTCTTCGCCTTCTCCAGCGTCTGCGCGAGGATGACGCTTGAACCCGTGATGTCGCCGAAACTGTACTTCGCCACGTGGCCTTTCGCGGCGCTCTGAACTCTTATCTTCCGCTCGGTCTCCTGGACTTCCCCGACTTCCTGGAAGGTCAAGACCGCTCCCTGGACCTTTCCGTCCACCATCACCGGGACATAATTGGCGGCAACACGTGCAGCGCCCAGTTCGTGTATTGCCCCGAGGGCATTCTGGCCGTTCTCCAAAACGACGTTCACCCGCGAGTCGGGAAACAGAACGGCTGCATTTCTGCCTATCGCTTGGGAAGCCCTGATGCCGGTTATCCTCTCGGCCACGGAGTTGAAAACAGTGATCATGCCTTCGCTATCGACGGCGATAACGCCGTCATAGGAACAGTCCACTATGGCCTTGATCCTCTCGGCGCTCTGCCTGTCGATCTTCATGAAATCAAGCATGCGCCTGGCCTCGGCGAGCGCCTGCCTGACGGCCTCCTCGCCCGACTCGATGATGATGCCTCTCATGCCCCGCTTCTCGGCGAGTTTGGCCATGGCGATCTTGCCCATGACCACTTTCGCGCCGAGTTCCTTGAGCCTCACAATGCCTTGCTCCACTTGGGCTTGGTTCAGTAGGGGCACCTGTATGATGCGTTCTCCCAAGATGTCTTCCAGGGTTGACACCCCGCTGAGGACTTCGGGTACATCGAGGATCCCCACTGGGTGACCTATCTTTCTCGCCTGGAAATAGCCCCGCAGTAGGTCATAACCGGTGATTGGTACGTCGATGACGGGCACTCCGAGTCCCGAACCGCCGATGAGCCAGGCAGTGATCCCCCTGCTGATCACCACTTTCGCGCCCTTGGCCACAGCGTCTTTGGCCAGTCTGACGCCCACTTTAATTCGGCCGGTGCGTATGTCGATCTGGCCACCGGCGACCCTCTCGGCTAGTTCAGCCAGGCCTTTGTAGGGAGCGATGAACGCGATCTCAGCCACTCGGAGAACCCCGTTTCAATATTGTTTCACTCTTAGTTGAAACAGCGATGAGACAAACCGTCAAGACGATACTTCTAGATCGCGCCTATGCTCTTGGATGCACGAGCTAGCCCCAGACGGTATGGCTGCTCTGTTCGGCCTTGTTCCAGAGGCAGACGGAAGCGGCCAAACTATTGTCTTAGCGTTGACACAAACGAGCTCGACAGTTGACAGAAGATCGCCTAATCAAGCAAGACCCGAAGCCGCGCTATGACCTCACCCGTGACATGTTCAGGAAGGATCACAATGTACTCGGCATGCCTTGCCACCCAGTCCAGACTCCTTATCTGGTCCGCCAAGACCACACCGCCTATAGCAAATCCTGGAGGGACAGGCACTTCAAGAGGATACCCCTTTACCTGAGAGGTCAGCGGGCAGAAAAGGGCAAGGCCAACCCTCTCGTTATAGAGTCTCGGTGACACTGTGAACGCGGGACGTCTTTCTGCCTGTTCATGACCTGCCTGTGGGGAGAACGACAGCCATACCACATCGCCGCGGTCCGGAACATAGTAGGCCATCTACCATACTTCCCTTCCCACAGGAGTTGTAGGGATCTCGGCATGGCAGTTAGCAACGGTGATCTTCGATACCAAATCAACCAGTGAATACTGGCCGCAGGCTCGTCTTATGATCAGCTCCTGACCATTGGATGTAATCTCCACTGGAGAGCCGTGCTCAAGGTTTAGTTCTCTTGCCAGCTCTTTCGGCAACCTGATTGCCAGGCTATTCCCCCATTTGCCGACCGCAAGTCTCAACGGTTTCACCTCCACGTATCTATATTGAACATACAGGGTGCTTGGGGCCGTGGCAAGCGATCTCAATTTCTCCTCATCATCGGCCTGGCCGGTGTTGTCTTCACGATTCCTCAAGAGGCGATAATGGGCACCCTGTCCTTTCACCAAGAGGGACATCACCAGACTGCCCTAGGGCGCTAACCGCGCCAGAAGCAAAGAATGAAAACCGGGGATGGAAAGACATCCTTCCATCCCCGGTCCTGATCGCTAGCGTCAGCAGTTTCAACCAATACGCCTACTTGATAAGGTGCAGCGTGTCTCTAAGTATGATCTCAAGCTGTCCGATGATAAGCGACAGGTACGCCATAGTGATGGAACCATAGGCGGAGCCGAAGGCGACCATCAAGGCATAGCGGCCGAACCTAGAACCGTAGTAGAGAGGACCTTTGTCTTTCTTAAGCGTGAACGCGAAGTACACCAGCGCCGTTACGGCTACCAGGAAGTACAAGATGTTGTTGAAACTCTTGATGAAGTCTCCCGTACGCAGGTTGATGAAGGTGTCGGTCACCTGTTTAAGGAACACGGGAGGGCTGTAGGCCAGACTGTACCCCGCGCCGTAACCTATCCAGAAGCCCATTGTAATCCGCGCTATCCATTCCTGTCCTTTCACGAACGAGAAGTAAATGAGAAGCCCCAAGATGGCGCCGAATACATACCCCCATTTTCCTCTTCCAATGATGTCGTCAACAATACGGGGGACTATCTGGTTTTGGATCGTGTAGACAATGCCGTAAGCAGTCGCCGAGCCGACCAGGAAGTGCTCTGCGGCAGTGTAGATCGGATTGTCGCCCTTGACCAGATAAGACCACGCGGCCAGAATACTGAGGGTCTTGAACATGAAACTCCACTGCTCTGCGCCCACTGTCTTCCCTCCCTCCTATTCCTTCTTGGCCGATCTCTTGGATACGAAGTATCCAACATTTCCAAGGATGAGGAAAACGATGACCGTTATATGCCCTAAAGACTGCGCGTCCATTCCCGCCAGGCCCGCTCCGGGCACACCCACGAGCTGCTCGTACTCGGCAGCCCCTCTCAGCCCACCCAGGAAGCCCTTGAGCTGTCCTGACCTGATGTACGGTTGGACGCCCGAGTACATGGTCAGCGAAGCGCCGCCCGTGAGCGGAATGTGCAGGGGCTCAGAGACGTATGTCATCCAATCCGAGTAACCCGGTGAACCTACCGTGGTGCAGAAAATGAGGTCAACATCGTCCTTTATGGACTTGACTTCCTTCATAAGAGGCATTTTGTCCAGGGGCTCGCCCTTCCAATCCCGGTTTATGGCTCCCTCAAGGATGTTGTCGATCATGAGCCTGATCGTGGCCGGCCAAGCGTTATCCCTGTACCCAAGGTGGACCCAGTCGACCCCGTACTCCTTCCCCATCTCTTTGGCGACCGCGTCGATGATATCGAAGGTCGTACCCGGTCCGAACGTCTGGTTGAACAGGGACGTTGATATGAGTTTGCAGTTCTTGGCGAAAGCCTGCCTCGCCAAGGCCGTGATCATGGGGTTCAGTTCGGGCGCATTACCCGGTCCCGTGTCGTGGGATACCCATATCACGCCGCCGTCCGGTACGCTGGCGACAGTGTTGTAAACCGTCCTGGTGTTGTCGGAGATGGCAACCGGAAGACCGACCGGCCGGAACATGGGAATCATGAGACATACGATGATGATGGCGTACAAGATGCGGACGTCGATCCACTGCAGCTTCTTCCAGTCCACGTCACTCACCCCCTTACGACCCGCTGCCGGTCCAGCTGCGCTCAAGCCCGAGGATAACGCGTATGGAAGCCGCGAAGGCCCCGATCGACGCGCCGATCCTGATGCCGCGCATCCCGGCGGAGTTAGGAACGTCCAGTATCCACTGGGCGAACTTAGACGTGTTGGGGATAATCGCGTCTCCGATAGGAGCCTGCCCCAACATGAGGATGACAGCCGCGATAAGGAGTATGGTAGCCTCGACGTTTTTCAGTTTGAAGGAACGGTAGGCTGCCGAACATACGTAGAAGCCGAGCATTGCGTAGATGGCGCTGTCCGTAGCGTTGGTTATGGAGTCAATGATGAACGTCGAGACGGGGCCGTCGATCTTGTTTATGAAGAATATGACCGTGGTCACGGCGCAGACTCCCAGGAGAAAAGCGCTGTAAGCCCAGTTCGGCCTCCGCTTCTGAACATAGGAGTAGTGAAGCCTTATAAGGTGTATTGGCCCGAACAGGAATGCGAAAAGGTAGCTGGTCTGTACGATCGTATCCAGGTCTGTGGCGAGGGTAGCGCCTTTTTCTCCGAGGTTCAGAAACTTGAGGCCCATGCACACGAGCGCCGTCACCAAGACGACAAGTAAGGGCAATCGCCTTTTCATGCCGGTCTACCCTCCTTAAAGAGATAGCAGTTGAATGAGGTCGTCCGCATTGCCTTTCGCGGTCGCCCATATCGTCCCGATGATGATGAGAACCCCGAACAGGATCTTCATCATGTCCTGGGCCACAACGGTGCCGGTGAGCATAGGCTCCTTGGACAAGTAGGCCGAGGCTGCGAAGAGCTCCTCGCCGATCAGCGTGTAGTCGCACGCTACTATGAAGAAGTGGATCTGGAACACGTTTGTGTTCGCGCCTATCTGTATGCACCCGGCTTCAGCGCCGGCTTCGGCCAAGACCAGTGCCTCAGCCATCCAGTACCCTATCATTAGGTTGGCAGCGGGTTTCTCGCGCTGGAGAATGCCAAGTACGGCCGCAGTGTAGCTGAACTGCCAGTCTGAAACGTACCTGATATCGTCCGGGTTGTAGGCATCCGGGCGACCGGCCTCCAGATATGCCTGCTTGACTATCTCTGCTGCGATCGGGTGAACCTGAGGCCGGCGGATCGTCACAATTAGTTTGGTGTCGTACTGGGCAGCCATCTTCGCCACATAGGTAAGGGTCGCTAGTCCCGCGTACAGCTCCGGGCCGAACGAGCTCATGCCCGGGGAGTAGTGAACCGGCCTACCCATTTCGGTCGAACGTCCCACTGCCTCGTCGAGAGCCTCAAGCCCCGGTATCTTCCTGATGGGAGGAATGGAAAGCCCCGCTCTGGCCCTCTGGAGCACGATGAACACCGTGGCAAAGAGGATTAGCACGAAGATGAAATCGACTGTCATCTCAGGAGCGAATATGCCTGTGGCCTGAGCCGCGGCGGCTTGAGCCATATACACTTAGACCACCTCCTGATTCTCTTGGTCTTTCACAAAAGGTGCCTTCAGACCCAAAAAGCCGAGTTCCGAAAACAATAAGCCTACTCCGCGCCCTCCTCCGCTCGTGTCCATCCCTCCCCCTATAAAATCTGTGACTCCAGCCGTACCTGCGGCTTCGATTGGTCTCCATATTCCCTCTTATTTTCCAAGTGTATGGTTCCATTCCTAATTTCAGGCCAAGAGACGTAATTCTAATCTAAGGAAACTTCAGGGAGGCATGTCAGGGGTACTGGAGGAGAGACGCATGGTTTCCAAACCCACCTCAATTCTGGCGACAGACGTTGGATCCACCACTACAAAGGCCATCTTGATCGAGAAACAGGAGGACGGCTACCGCCTCAAGGCCCGTGGGGAAATGCCCACGACGGTCGAATCTCCGTACGAAGACGTGATGATAGGAGTCAGGAACTCCGTAAGGCGCCTCGAGGAAGTCCTGGATAGGGCTTTGCTTGATGATTCCGGTCATCTGGTCCGTCCGGCCGCGGAAGGCAAGGGTATCGATATGTACATATCCACTTCGTCGGCGGGCGGAGGGCTCCAGATGATGGTCGCGGGGCTTGTGAAAAACATCAGCGCCACCTCGGCGAATAGGGCGGCGTTAGGAGCGGGAGCAGTCGTCCTGGACGTAATAGCCGTGGACGACGGCAGGTCCCAGTCGGAGCAAATAACGAGGATCACCGAGCTCCGCCCCGATATCATCCTGATGTCGGGAGGAGTTGACGGAGGCTCCGTCTCCTACCTGGCGCTTATCGCGGAGCTCATAAAGCAAGCCAATCCGCAACCGAGGTTTGGTTCTACCTATAAACTCCCGCTTATCTACGCCGGCAATAAAGACGCGAGAGATATTGTCGTGGAAGTGTGCGGCACCCAAATGGACGTCCACATAACCGACAACCTTCGGCCCCGCCACGACGTGGAGAACCTGGGACCGGCGCGAAACGCCATACACGATCTCTTCATGAACCACGTAATGGCGCAAGCCCCCGGTTACGCGGAACTCCTGCAGTGGGTGGACACAAAGATTATGCCCACGCCGAGCGCGGTGGGTCAGATGATCCGGCTCGTAGCCGAGCACTACAACACGACTGTCGTGGGAGTGGACATCGGCGGCGCGACCACCGACGTGTTCTCCAGTTTTGAGGGCACGTTCACCAGGACGGTCTCGGCCAACCTGGGGATGAGCTATTCCATATGCAACGTCTTGGAAGAAGCCGGGTTTGAGAACATCGCCCGTTGGATACCGTTCGGCATAGACAGCGTGACCATGTCCGACTGGATCGCCAACAAGATGGTCCGGCCCACCACCATACCCCAGACCATTTATCAACTGGTACTTGAGCAGGCGCTAGCTCGAGAGGCACTGCGCCTAAGCTTCGTGCATCACAAGGGCCTGGCTAAGAAAGTCGGCCACGAAAAGGTCTCGGTGTTCCGGCGAGGGGCGTCGGACCTAGAAGAGTCGTCAGGCAGGGACATCGTCGACATGATGGAACTCGGGATGCTGGTGGGGTCCGGAGGTGTACTGTCCCATGCCCCGAGGAGGCAACAAGCGGCCCTCATGCTCCTAGATGCCTTTCAACCGGAAGGGATTACCGAACTGGCCGTCGACTCGATTTTCATGATGCCCCACCTTGGAGTCCTCTCCACCGTACATCCGGACATCGCCGCCGAGGTGTTCGACCGGGACTGCCTCGTCCGCCTGGGAACAGCCATAGCTCCCGTAGGACCGGCCAAGCCGGGTGCCGTCCTCGCCAACGTGGAGATCGTCTTACCCGATCGCGAGCGCATTCAGAAGCAGGTGGTCGCCGGAGAGATCGAGGTCGTGCCGCTGGAAGCAGGCGCAAGCGCCGCGTGCAAGGTCACCCCCAGAGGACGGAATGTTGACGTTGGTGCAGGCGGAGGCCGGACTGTTGAGGCCGGCATCAAGGGAGGACTTGTCGGGGTTATCCTCGACGGTCGCGGAAGACCGGTTGAACTCCCCAAAGACCCCGCCCAGCGCGTTAAAGCCCTTACCCGGTGGCTCGTCTCCGTGGGCGCCTACCCGGAACAGAAACTTCGCGAGCTTCAGGCCCTATTCCCCATCAAACCCGATAGAGGAGGCGGAACTAAGACCTATGCGGGCCTATTCAGACGTAATCCCTAGACTTCGAGACAAGGTGCGACTTATCAGGAAGACCCGGAGGCTCCCCCTCCCTGGGGAAGTGCTCGTGAAGCCGGGAGACACAGTCGGACCCGACACCCCCGTGGCCAGGATAGCGCTCCGCCCCGGAATCCCGTGGGTGATCCCGGGAGCCCGGCTGCTCGGCATTGACAACGCGGAACTCATGGGCGCAATGCTCAAGAAAGTTGGAGACAAAGTGAGGACCAAGGACGTCATAGCCAGGGCTGAACACGGCCTCTACGGCCGCAAAGAGCTGGAATCCCCAACAGACGGTTTCATCGAAGACATCTCCACCAGGTCCGGGCGGATCACCATCAGGGAAGAGTTCGGGCGCGAAGAGCCCCCCGTCACGGTTGATGTCGCTTTCGAGCTGGGATGCAAGCCTGCCGACGTGCCAAACCACATGCTCAGGCAAATCGGACAGGAAGTAAAAAAGGGACAGATCATCGCCAAGAAAGGCGAGGGTCAGGCGTTCTTCAGCAAGACGGCCCTTGCTCCGGTTTCCGGCGTTATCTCTGAGGTCGACGCCCGCACAGGGAAAGTGACCATCTCCAGACCGTTCAAGGAAGTTGTAGTAAAGGCCTACATCACCGGACGAGTATCATCCGTAATGGAGCACTTGGGCTGCGTGATTGAGACGCCCGGCGTGAGGCTCACCGGCATGTTCGGAGTGGGCAGAGAATCCCACGGACCCCTCAAGGTGTTGGTGAGCGGACCTGACCGGCCTCTGACTCCCGACCTCATCACCCAAGACTGCAAGGGGAAGATACTCGTTGGAGGGTCATCCGTAACCGATGAGGCGCTGGCCAGGGCGCTGTCCGTCGGGGCCAAGGGCCTCATCGCGGGCACGGCGGGATACCTCAACTTGACCCAGGCACTGGGCATCAAACTGGGAATCGGAATAACCGGACAAGAGGACGTAGAGACAACCGTAATACTTACCGAGGGCTTCGGCTCACTCAATATGCGGAGGGACCTGTGGGACACGCTCAATGCCATGGAGGGCCTTACGGCCTCCATAAACGGGGCGACCCAGATCCGGGCCGGCGCCATAAGGCCCGAGATAATTGTCCCGTTCCCGGACTACCAAGGTGACCTCGTAAGTGAAGGCCCGGCAAACGAGGACTTAAGTGTAGGAGCCCGGGTGAGAATCGTGAGCGACCCGCATTTTGGGGCCACGGGACACATCGTCGAGATACTGAAGCAGCCACAGCTCTTTGAGACAGGAACTCGCGCTCCCGGCGTCAGAGTGGAACTTGACGGTGGAACGGCCGTAATCGCCCCCAGGGCCAACGTCGAGGTAATGAGCCCGGCTTCGTGAGGCGCTCCGCCCATACGACGCACCGGTAAGGTTGGTAGTCTTCGTGCGGCGCAGTTCGACAGAGTTTACGAAATAAAACAAGAATCTTTCGCCCGGACGACCGTTTGTCAGGATCCCTCCTACCTTGTGAGGGCTATCGTTAGCCAACTGTGTTCGACACGTTCGCGCGGGTTTCCCCGGGATTGTAGCCGACAAACATGCAGAATAGCCGTGTTTGCTAGGTTTCCTAAGAGCTCCACCCTAGTGACACTATTCTGCATATAAGTTATGCTTGAACGTACGTAGAAAAGGAAACAGAAGGAAGAAAGTATTCGGGTGGTCATAGCATGCCTTGTTCCAAAGAACTCGTCCGGCTTCTCATGATATCGGACGCCCCACATTTAGGAAAACTCACCAAGAATACTTTGCTAAACCTCTGCATGCAACTTGATGTTTCGGCGGCCATGCTTCATCTGACCGACGGTTCGGCGATAGTCCTCAAGGATGAAGTAAACGTAGAGAGCGAAATGAAGCTGAGCCTTACGGTCGTTCCTAGAAAGGCCGATGGCACAATGTGCGCAATACAAGGCGAACCGGTTGTCGAGTCCGGTTTCCGATGCCATCTCATCTGCCCGTCAGGGTCTGCTCTTGAAGCCCAGGGGTTCAAGAGCCACGCGTGCGTCCCGCTGATCCTGATGTCCACCCCCATAGGCGCCCTGACAGCTTTGTCGCGGTCTCCGAGGGAGTTTACGAAGGCGGAAGTCGACTACATGCTCGAGCGAGGGAAACGCCTTATCCTTGCGCTGCATCATATAGTGTACTTTCCCGACTTGGGGTCAGAAATGGCTCGATCTTGAGAGGCTCCAGACAGAAATCCATCTCGACCGGGAGAATCAACCCGAGGCCGCTCCCGGTCACCAAAGTACGGGCTCTCTGGTAGACCGGGTGCTGGCCTTAGAAAACCTCAGTCCACAGTCGCCGCCGTCGTCTCTCACCCGTTCTCTCCCCAAGGGAATCAACTGGCTAACCTTGCTCCGCGTCTGCGATTACCTAGAGAAGCATCCCGGTCCCATATCCCGCAAAGACCTCGCCGAAGCCTTAGGTTTTTCGGACATCACGGCCGGGCATTACCTTACGTACCTGACGGATAACGGTGTGATCCGAAAGGAGATCAGTTACGGGCAGGTAGGCCGGCCGGCATTTACCTACCGCCTGCACCAGGCGCACGGCTCAACGGCGAGCGGTCAAATCCCAGTACATAGACCATCCGAACCCGCAGGCGACGATTCGTCCAACTGCTGCACTTGCCTTGAGTCATAAGCCACCTTTGCATAACGCCCACCAATGGCTTTTCTTCTTTATTTCGTCAAATTGCGACAAAGCGCACTTGTCTGCGATGATTCAGTCGGATCACCATGCACCAGAGGAGTTTGGTATCTGTGAAACCCTGTTTTCGCCTGGCCGCAGCAATAGCGGGATTCTGGATCTTTGACGCGCTGGTTCACGTCCTCCTGCTATCCAACGGAGCCATCATAGGCCAGGTCCTAAGGCCATCCTTGCCGGAGGTCTATTCGCGTTTAGCCGCATCAGTGGGCCTGGTGTGTTCAGTACTCCTGTACCAGGCCATGGCGGCAAGAAGCGCGGAGCTATCCAAGGAGTTTGAGCAGTACCGCAGCACCGAATCGATGTACCGCACAGTCTTTGACCAGCTCGGAGAGGGCCTTGCCGTAAGGGAGCTCGTTCTCGACGATGACGGTAAACCGGTAGATTACCGCTATCTCGACGTTAACCCCGCGTTCGAGGAGATCACCGGCCTCAAGAAGGAGCAGGTTATCGGAAAAACCGCGAGGTCGCTTTTCCCGAGATTGGGCGAGGAGCTCATCGAGAGGTTCGTTACGGTTGCCACGACAGGACGGCCCATGCGGTTTGAGGCGTACATAGAAGATCTGGACAAGCATTTCGGCTATACGGTGTTCTCTCCCGGGAAAATGCAGTTCGCCACTCTCATGATCGATGTCTCGGAGCGCAAGAGGACAGAAGCGGTCCTGCGCCAGACGGCTTTCTTCGAGAGCTGTATCGCGGAAGTCGCGCAGACCCTCGTCTCCAAAGAGTCGGACGAGCTGGGCGATGTCCTGGAGGTAGTGGCCGGCGCGCTAGACCTGGACTATTGCTCCGTCGTGGAGCTCAAGGATGAAAAGACGGTTTCGCGCATCCAAGAATGGAGCGGACCGGAGGACCCGATTCATACCCATCAATTCCTCGGGCTTGACTTGTCCCGGTTTGGTGTTTGGCATGAGACGCTGAGGAGAGGCGAGTGCCTCTTGGCGAGGAACCTGAGCGAACACACGTCGTCCGCCCTCCAGGAGATACGGATGGTGTCCGATGAAGGCATCAAGGCATTTGCCTCTGTGCCCATTATGCTGCAGGGCAAGCTTGTAGGCCTCCTGAGCGTAGGCGCCCGCCAAGAGCATGTGTGGTCGGCCAACGAGATCGGGCTCTTGGTCACGGTCTCCGAAATAGTGGCCACCTACCGCAGGCGCGTGCAAGCCGAACGGCGCATGGAGTACCTTACATATCACGACACTCTGACTCACGTATATAACAGGACATACTTCGAAAACAGACTGCTCGACGCCCTCGCGAATAGACCTGTACTGAGCGTGATCATGGGAGATCTCAACGGTCTGAAGATCATCAACGACCGGCTGGGTCATGCTCAAGGAGACCAAGTGATAGTGTCGGCCGCGAAGGCGCTCAAAGCGGCTTGCGGTAAAGAAGATGTGGTTATCCGGTGGGGCGGCGACGAGTTTGTGGTGATCATGCCCGATGCCGACGAACAAGAGGCCGACGCGGCTTGCCGCAAGATCCTTAGCAACTGCCGCTCCTCAAGTAGCCGCGTTGAGGTCAGTATATCCCTAGGCCACGCCACGAGGACCGACACCGGCGTGTCGGTGAGGGACCTGATCAAGAAGGCCGCTGGGCAAGATCGGCGTCCCCAGCCACATCCTCCTGAAGCCCGACTCGCTTACTCCCGAGGAGTGGAAAGTGGTTAAGAAACATCCCGAAGTCGGCCACCGTATTGTGCGCACCATTAGTGACCTAGTCGGCGTGGCGGAAGGCATACTCCACCACCACGAGCGCTGGGACGGCACCGGATATCCCCACGGTCTGAAGGGAGAAGAAATCCCCCTGATATCGAGGATTATCGCCATCGCGGACGCGTTTGACGCCATGACGAGCGAGCTGCATTACCGGGAAGCACGGGCCGTTAGAGACGCCCTAAAGGAGCTCAGGCGGTGTTCCGGGACCCAGTTCGACCCGTCGCTGGTGCCCGTTTTCGAGAAGGTGATCGGCGAAATCGTGAACGGACGTGCCGAGCTCTACGCGGCGGGATTTGACACGGACACTTGATGCAAAACCGGTCAGAAAAATCCGTGGACAGGGCTTTTGGGCGGACTGTATAATGCTCGAAAATCCAGGCGAAGTCTCCGTCGAGAACACCTCCTGTCTTCATTCCTCACAGCGAGGGCATCTTAGGAGAACCACCAGTTAGGAGTTGAGACAGTATGCCTCAGATCGAGAAACCTTCCACTAAAGAAGACGTCCTGCGCCTAGCCGAAAATCAAAAGGTGGAATTCATCTTACTCCAGTTCACGGATATCCTCGGGGTTATGAAAAACGTGTCCATACCCGTCGAGCAGCTTCCCAAGGCTCTGGACGGGCAGATCCTCTTTGACGGTTCATCGGTCCACGGCTTCGTAAGGATCGAGGAATCTGATATGCTGCTCAAACCGGATCCCAGCACCTTTGTGTGTCTTCCGTGGCTTAGCGACCGGGAGATGACGGCGAGGCTCATCTGCGATATCTACACTCCCGACGGTGAGCCTTTTGCCGGATGCCCGAGACTGACTCTGAAAAGAGCCCTGGCAGAGGCTGCGTCCATGGGATACACCGTAAACATGGGGCCCGAGGCCGAGTTCTTCTTGTTCGAACTCGACGAGCACGCACGGCCGACGGTCAAGACGTACGACAGCGGCGGCTATTTCGATCACTTCCCAGTGGATACCGGCGAGGCCGCGCGCAGGGACATGGTCATTACCCTCCAGGACCTGGGATATGAGATCGAGGCCTCACACCACGAGACCGCCCCTGCCCAACACGAGATCGATTTCCGGTATGCGGATGCCCTCACTACCGCGGACAGGATGATAACCCTCAAGCTCGTGGTCCATACGGTAGCTTTGAAACACGGCCTCCACGCCACATTCATGCCCAAGCCTGTGTACGGAGTCGCCGGTTCGGGCATGCACGTGCACCAGTCCCTCTTCCGCGGAGAGACCAACTCTTTCGACGATCCAAACGGACCTTACGGGCTTAGCAGCGTCTGCCTGAACTACCTTGGCGGACTACTTGCCCATGCCAGGGGAATGACGGCCATAACAAACCCTCTGGTTAATTCCTACAAACGTTTGGTGTCCGGTTACGAAGCACCTGTCTACATTGCGTGGTCCGAGAAGAACCGGAGCCCGCTGGTCCGTGTTCCCGCCAGAAGGGGCCTCGGCACACGTCTCGAGCTCAGAAGCCCCGATCCGTCATGCAACCCATATCTGGCCATGGCGGCGATGATCGCTGCCGGACTGGACGGCATAAGAAAGGGCATCGAGCCGCCTCCTCCAGTCCGCGGGAACATCTACGATATGAACGGTCCCGAGAGAGATAGGCTGGGGATCGGCAGCCTGCCCGGAAGCATTGAAGAAGCCGTCGAGGAACTCCTGCGCGACGAAGTCATCATGTCGGCCATTGGCGAGCACATCGTAGGGCGCTTCGTAGATGCCAAGCGCATCGAGTGGGATACCTACCGGAAACAAGTCCACCAGTGGGAGCTCGACAAGTACCTGACTGTTTTCTAGTTGGCGTACTTGCGTCGCGCCCCCGCGCCCGGTTTTCATGAGGGCCTGAAGGAAAATACAGCTGAGGTATGAATTGTCACCCCGAGAGCGGTTCTCGGTGAACTCTCTCTTCCCGGTGTGGAAGTCTCACACCCTAGTAGGAGATAGCCGTGCGCCGGGCATCGGGGTTTCTGTTTCTGCTGACAGTGTCTCTTTTTCTCGTGTCCGCCGTCGGATGCGCGGGTAAGCCTGCAGCCCCCGCGGAATCAGGCCCCGCTGCGGTCTGCTCCGAGGACACCGTGACCCGCCTTAGGAGTATCAGAGAGTACAACCTATCTCTTCCCGAAGGCGAGCGGATAGTACCCGTTTGAGGGAGGACCGCTTCTGTACTTGGGGGGCATGACAGACCTCCAGTGCCCCACGGCGGACTACTTCCAGTTTCTAGTCCTAATACGTGGGTCGCCCGCGAGCAAGACGTACACGCCGAAATCTGAAGGTCCTTGATAGTCCTCGAGGACTATGATGGGTTTTGAGTATCACGGTAGACCTTGTTGACGCCCGTGTTGGGCCTTAGGGGCCGGGACGACGCTTCTGCCCGGAGCTAGCAGAGGAGCAACGCGATCGCGACAAGGCCGGCCACGGCAGCCCCCACGCTAGGCAGCCATCTTACGCCTTGGCCTTCGCCTTCGACTTCACGACTACCGAAACCGCCTGTGCCATCAAGGAGACGCTGCACCCTGGCAGTCAGTCCCCATTTCGAGTCACCAGTAACGTTTGCGCTCGCCATGCCGGGGCCCGACCGCGCCACCTTGATGATCGCCGATGCCAATGCGAGCGGGTTTCCGGTTAACTGAACCGCGAGGTCGTCGGCAGCCTTCTCCCGCTCGTACAGGTATTGTTTGATGGCCAAGTAAGCGGCCGGCGAGAAAAACGTAAGCCCGCGGAGGAGCGTAGCCAGCAGTTCGATGCCGTTGTCCCATCTCTTCACGTGGGCGAGTTCGTGGGCCAGAACAGCCTCTAGTTCTTCCCCGTCCATGGTTTCGCAGAACTGCCGGGATATGAGGACAACCGGGCGAACAATGCCCACGGTGCAGCAGGTCCCCGGATTTTCCGTCACATAGACTTTCGCTGGTCTGCCCGATGCCCGGGCTGAGCGCGCTGTCGCCCCCCTCATCCGGGCAGCCACAGACTGGTCATCCCAAGTCACAGACTCTAGCGGGACTGCGTTGCGCATAATAGCCCGCGACGCCATCCGGCTCGCCACCAACTGCGAAACCGCGACTACCAGTCCCATCGCGAGGAGAAACTTTCCGGCCTTTCCGAGAGCCGGACCCATCACGCACGCCATGTGAGTCAGCACACCCAAGGCTCCTTCGCAGTCCTGAGGATACAGGAAATGCGTCACCAAGCCTCCGACGGGCAGAAGCACGTTCATTGCGAGGATCAGCGCCCTTGCCGCCGGGTACCGGATCTTGAGCCAGCGTATGGCCAAGAAAGCCCAAATCACGCTTACAAACGAGGTGAGCGCAAGATGGACCATAAGTGACGCCGCAACGAGAGGCACTAGTTCCGCTTCTCCTTTCGCCTCTCGGCTATGATCTCGGCCAGTTTGTCTAGGTCTTCGTCTTCTTCGAACTTACTGACCAGGTGAGCTAAGGTCTCTTTTGAGAATGACTCCAGAAGACCGTTAAGGACTTCGCCCGCAACGGCCTGCCTGAAGTCTTCGTGCGACATAGCAGGTTCGTAGTAGTAAGTCCCGTCAACCATCTCCCTCTTCAGGAGCCCCTTCCCTGCCAGACGAGACATCACTGTCATAACTGTGGTATATGCCAGGTCCTGCTCCGTGCGGAGCCGGTCGTAAACGTCTCTCACGCTGGACCGTCCCTTAGACCACACGACGTCCATGATCTTCGACTCAAGACCACCGAGGACTTTCTCAAGTCCCTTGCCGCGAGGTTTGAACTCGGTAAGTTTGATCATTCGGCCACACCTCGATTTCATTGTAGGCCAGAAGTCTACTACCATCAATAGTAACAGCCATTTTGGTTTTTCATAGCCTTCGGGACCCTCGCAAGAGCGGCAGTCGGATGTCAAGAGGCCGAACGCAGAAAGATGGCTGGCGAGTTCATGGACTTCCTCAGCTGGGCGCTTATCTTTGGAGTTGTCGGAGCCCGCCTGGCTTTTGTCCTCATTTCTGATCCCGCTGAGTTCATACGCGGTCCGGTGAAGATCCTCCGAGTAGACCTGGCGGGCTATCGATTCAGGGGCTCTACTCGGCGGAACAGCCGCCGGCGTCTGGTTTAGCTCTCCGCCGCAAGATCTCTTTTTGGCGGCTTGCTGACATCGTAGTACCAGGATTGGCGCTCGACGTAACGGATTACTCCTCCCGCTTCCTCCCTGGTCAACTAAGAAACCGCCGGTCGAATTACTGCCGGCGGCTTGCGGTAACGGGTGTAGATACGGGCCTATGCCCGCGATTGTCGACGCGTCTTAAGCGGGCTTGACCTCCACCACTTCGTAACCCGCGCCTTTCACTGCCTCCTCCAACATGGGAACAGTGGTCTTGTCCGGATCGAAGGTTACCTTAGCCGAACCACTCGTGGCGCTCACTACGCTTTCTGTGGCGCCGACCTTCTTGAGGGCATCGGCGACACGCTTCTCGCAATGGCTGCAACTCATGCCTTTAATTTTGATGTTCACGGTCGTCATGGTGCTCTCGCTCCTTCCAGTGTTGTAAGTCTACCGGGCTAGTTGCCTGCCAGATACAGGTCCCTGATGGCCTGCATATCTGCTTGTGTCAGTTCGTCCACCGCCTCGACGACACCTACGATCCGGGTGCCCACCACCAGGGCGTAGCCTCCGGCCGAATTCGGGGTGAACTCCGTCTCTACTATACCTTTTCCGCCGCGGACCGATGTCACTATATCCCCGGTTTCGAGAGATATCACCCGGTACGTGCCATCCGGAGTATCACTTTCAGTTAGGTCAAGTCGCAAACGGACCTTCAGACCGCCCTGGACCACCACAATCAGTGGCTCGAGTTCCCAACCGATACCCTTGAACGCGGCTTCCTGGACGCCGTCGCCGGCGGTCGCCTTCTTCACGAGCCGGTCCGTGGGGACTTGCGAGATATCATCCCCGTAGATGCTGGAGCGCGGCTCGACGACTGCGCCTCGCCAGGCGCAGCAGCTTCCGCTTCCCGCAGGCGGAGGCACAGTGTCTGGGCTCGCTATATCGACCTTGTCAAGGTCGTCGACAACGCGGATTAGGCCCGAAATCATGCCCATCCAGCAACTGAAGCGGATGTCGTTCGCGGTGGGGGTAAACTCTATGGTGTTTTCGCCGGGACGGAGGTTCTTGGCTATGTTCAGAGATGGAACGATGATCTGGTTGTTGCAGGAGTTTATCTGCTGGCCATCGATAACCCACCGTACCGGTACTCCCCGCTGGACGTACAGCAGGTTCGGCAGGTAGCCGCGGCTGCTCGCAACCATGGATACAGTCTGCACGCCGTTATCCAGGACAGCCTTCGCAACTTGACCCGACGATGCGGATTCTCCGGCCAGCGCGTTGCCGGGCACAGGCAGACGATAGCCTGCAAGAGTTAGTCCCCTACTAAGCATGACTATGCCCAGACCTACCACAAGCACTCCGCTAAAACGCGCAAGGCGCCGGGTGAACCCTCTGCTGAACAGGGTTGACAGCGCTCCAATGAGGAGCATGACGGGCACCGTGCCGAAGGCAAAGATGAACATGGCCGAGGTGCCTTTCACAAAGCTTCCAGTGCCCAGTGCATAGAGCTGCATGGTCTGCAGCGGACCACACGGCATAAGCCCGTTGAGCAGTCCTATGACAAGTGGGCTGCTGCTTTTCTGGCCAATACGGTTGCCCAGCGAGGCTCCGGGCAGCGGCAGACGGATAAGCAGTTTCTGAAGGACCCTCCACCCCGCCATATTCACGCCTGCAACGACCATGAAGAGGCCGGCTAACAGCATGACCACGGCCTTCATGATGGGGGTAAGAGCGAACGCAGAGCCCACCGCACCGACGGTCCCGCCGATGACCGTATAGGATATCACCCGACCGAGGTTGTACAGAATGGCCGGTTTTAGTGCCTGCCGTCCCTCTGAGGTACCGCAACCGAGAGTCTGGGAAAGAAGGATGCCTCCACACATGCCCGCGCAGTGCAGCGATGTGAGCAAGCCAGTCATGAAAAGGACGAACGTAGTGGCGCCCAAGGCCAACCTCGAGTCGATATCGATGCCGCCGTTCCTGCCCAGCAGCAGAACAACGCCGGCTACGGCAAGGACGCCAAGGACTTGAGATAATCCCACAGGTTTGACATCATACCCGGCAGCCACGATGGCTTTCTTGATCTCACCACTGCTGCACTTCGCGGCATCGTACCGTACTTTCACGGCTCCGGATGTGTGGTCGGCCTCAACCGCAGCGACTCCGGGCAAGGCGCGTACCGCTGCCCTGATAGTCGACTCGCAGGAAGTGCAATGCATCCCACGGACTTGGATAGCTTCTTCCCTCAGGCTCATTGTTTTCACATCCTTCGGAATCTGCGCGGACTTACTACTTTCCCTCATACTATATGACGTCGTAGACCAATGCAAGAAGCTTCGACCAGTGTTTTCGGCAACTCATGCACCTACGCACTGATTCTGCGGGAAATATGCAACAATGAAAGCATCTTCCCGGGATGCGTGAACCGGCGCAAAGGTCCGGCCGGGATGCTTGCACAGGTGATTATGTTCTTGCCTGATCCGTGCATCTGTGAAAGCATGCTTTCGTGGTTTCTTAGGATGTGCAGGGCTTTTGGCATCAAACCTTCCTAAGTCTCACAAAGGCGAATCACAAACTCCGCCCCAAGAACCTTATCACCAGAAGATGTAGTGGATAGAAGACATAGAAAAACCACTTGGAGTGCTTACCGCCGCCCAAGGATCCGTTGTACTGCCTTAGAAGTGGGATGACGAGAAAAGCTCCAAGCCAGTACGGCTCAAGAGTCATCAATAAGTTAGGGATGGCAAGTGTAACAAGAAGGGCGAGCGCCTGCTTCTTGAAATCCCCGCGATACATCCCAAACCCGAGTATGCAGAGCACCACGGAGAAGCTCCCGTCCCCGAACAATGCCGCAGCGCACAGACCGGATATGAGGATCCCCTTCACTGCCGGACTGAGTCTGTCATTACTCCAAACAATGAGCGATATGAGTCCGAGAAACAACGTCCAGATAATCGAGGTTGGATATAGTTTGAGGCCGCCGTCGGATACAGGCCACCGTCCGAACTCAAAGAAGCAGAAAGGAAAATGCGAGATCAAGGCAAAGCATCCGAGCCTCATGGCGTATCTGGTCACGTTCCTTGTATGGTAATAGCCCTCGGCTATGAAGTAGCACATGATTGGCGCAGTAAGCCTACCGATCGCGTGCATGACCTGCCACAAGATGGTCCCCGCCGGCACAAACGCGGCGGCTACATGATCGACCACCATTGCGACAATCGCGATCGTCTTCAGGGTATATGCTGACATCCCCTTACCAAACTGCCTTTCAATCAGAAAATCCATCGATAACACCTCGGCTCTTCCTACTCCCAAGTGGATCGAGGGCACCGCATCGCCCCGGGCTTTCTCGGACTGTCAAAACTCCGCTCACGCTGGTGTCCACCAACGGTGAACACTTCCTTATGCCCAATCCTTCTCATAGTACCGAAGACCGGACAAACCACAAGACTTATCTCAAGGGTCGGGGAAGGGCTTTAGGGAGGGTCCTTTTGAAGGGTCTTGACGAGGGTCTGGAGGGAGGACTCGAGGGGGGCTCGCTGGGGAGGACCACGATCCAGCCACACGGTGGGCATGGGTTCAACGGAGTAAAAGCACACCTGAGGTCAAGTTCGGCCGGAAGCCGGTGGAACCAACGTTCGCAAGAAACTGGTGCGAAGTCAAGTCAGCGAATACTGGTTCAACAAGACTACCCACACAGTAATACCTCTTCCCAAGCCGGCTCGCCACGCCTCACAAACGTAATCCCCGAAAGGTTGCTCGTAACGCTACGGCGTTCATCACGAGTGCGCTCCAGAACGACCCCCCGTTTGTCGGCCTTGAACCTAGCCGGGCTGCATACCAGCCCGTCTTCGATAGCCCACTGGAACACGCGACCCATAAATGCCGAATAGGCCATCTCAAGGTAGTCTCCCGCACCGTCAAGGTAGGAGTACCTGCCCGATCCCATGAGTTTATGGATCTCGGGAAGCAAGGGCGCCAGACTCCGGGAAACATCGCCGGCTGCGCGTGAGGCAACAGGAGTGAGATCACGCGCTTGCTCCCACTCCAAGACCGGCACCGAAAGTGCCCAGCGAGAGGTCATGAAAGACGCTCTGAACTCCCGGACTAGACCTGTTGCCACCATAGGCTTCAGGGCATACCCCTCAGGCACTACCTCCAGCTTATCGTCTGCCGAAGCAATCACCCGCTGCGTATGAGGATTTTCGAGCAGCGGGAGCACTTTCGAATACTCGCCGTACGGACCGCCCCACGACACACAGAGGAACGAATCGTGCGATACGGGAATGGCCGACGCTCTGGTGAACGTCGTCGCGGCATTAGGTTTCAGAGCAAAGATAGTGCCCTTCTTCTGGGGCTCGGTCCTTTCGTCCCATAGACCGACCTCCTTCTCCCTCTCACGGAGTTCGAGGATGAGTCGTACTTGGAAAACGAGGTTAAACCAGCCCACCAGGGGCGAGGCCTTCTCCCCCATAGCCGGAAAGGCCCGGCACGCTTCCCTCAGCACCGAAATAGTCGAATCTCTTACGGCTCCCCATGTTCCCGCCAGGTGGCTGCCTTCGCTCTCGTCCAGAAAGGGGAACGAGGGACGTGCCCTTGGTCCGGCCTTCAGTGAGAACGGGCCGCACCCGCTTTCGCACTCTTCTCGGTAGAGGGACTCGAGGTGTTTTGGTGTTAGGAGATCGTCCGGCCAAGTGCCAAAACGTCCGAGGATGTCCTTTGCCTCTACGAAGTTCGTCTCGACGCGCCAATCATCGGGCGTACGCTGCACTCCGAGTTCAGGCTCAAATTGTGGGCGTTCAGCCGATAGGGGTTCCTCAAAGTCGGGCATCTGCATCCTCCTTTTCCAAGTCCGCAAACATCTTCATCTTCCAAAGCTTCAGTAGCGACTTGTCCGTAATAGCCCTCAGTCTGAATAGATCAGGATCTCGGGGCGCACGACCCCGGCCCTTATGTGAGTCGAGCCGCTCAAAGAACACAAGTGACCTTGGGAATCAAGGAACGTCCTGAATACTCCATCGCGCATGGGTTGGGGCAGGAATCCCTCCACGAGGATTATCGGGAACGGCACCGCTTCGTCGCCGGTTACGCCCATGTTCTTCATTCCCCCGGCAAACCTCATGGCCACGCCAGAGCGGAGCCATCCGAGAATCACGCCCCGCACGCCCGACTCAGCGGCACGGAGGAGGCCTTCATACGTCGCTGTCCCGCTCACAGCCACCACGGAGCCTTCTTCGAGTTCAGACTCCCCTGTGAGATCCCCGGCCAGCACACTTATTCTCCCGTGCGACTCGCCTCCCAAACCCCAGACACCTCTGACGACCGTCGCCGTCCCCGATACCTCAACTCCTTCGACAGGGTCTACCCTGGTGATTACGCCTTTCAGGTATGCCGAAATGGTCTGGGCCGTGAAGATGGGTTTCAACGTCATGGTACCGTTCACGGAGTTCACATTCGTGATTCTGCCGTACACGGGCGACGTCACGACCGTCTTGCCGCGGCGCGCGAGGACCTGGCCCTTGACTACCACCATCCCTAGCGATGCGTAATCCGCCTTGTACACCATCATGGTTAGGGGCGGAACTCCCAGCATTTTGGCAACGGGCACTTCGACGGGTCCGTCGGATGAGCCGGTATCCACCCTTTCTCGCACGTAAACGAAGCCGCGGTTTTTCGATACGAGTGCCAGAACCCCGTTAACGGGCGAGCGGGCGGTCCGTCTGCTGAAGAAGGAACCGCTCACGGCCACTATCTCGCCTGCCGACACTGCCTCTCCCGGCCGGACGACGAGTCTGCTAGGGAGCGCCTGAGGAGGCACCCTGAGATGCCTGGCTACGTCTAAGCGCCAAAGCTTCCCGAGGAGGGTTTCAACTCTGGCGACAGCCGTGTCGGGTTCGACCGGGTCTCCCGGAGATACGAGTATCGTGGATGTGGCCGGGATCGCTCTGAGTTTCTTTACAACGGCTTGAGGTCTGTCGTCCATGGGTGGCCCTCCCTACTACTTGCTAGAAGATATCTGGTCTAGCCACTGCGCATTGGCGGCGGCGCATGCAGTTCGGTCCTCAGGGAGCGTGAGAGGTCTGCCGCGCGCGTCGACTATGACTCCCACTTGTCCGGCCCGGCACTTAAGCTGAACCCGGGACTGACCCGCTATCGAGACCGGACCTTGGACCTCAGCCTCAACGGTTACCTCACCCGGCCAAGGCGTGGGGATGACGTGGATGCTTCCTCCCCGCACGGTCGCTTCTGAAGTGACCCCCTGCGAGTCGCGGCACCTCACTGTCACAACCGGCGCGCCTAAAGGCGGGGCGCCGTCAACCGCGACGACCGGGCCCAGCGGGATGAAGCAGTCCTTCTCGAGGACATTTAGCGCTGCCTCCGGATCGATCTCCGCGAGAACCCCCAGGTGAGGCATCATGAAGATGCTGTCTACCGCCAGATATGTGACGCCCGTGGGACAGAAGGCGTTCAGCATGATAAGGGCGGCTTGAGCGCGACTCGGCGCGTGAGACAGGACGCCGCCCGAACCGATTATCATGTCAATGGAGCCGATGTCCAGGATTGTTCTCGTCTCAGGCTGCGCCACCACGACCTGCGTCTGACCCATCAGTGACTTCCACGCCGGAAGGTCCTTAGGCGGAACCGTGGCTACCTCTTTGTGCCTGTCGAAAGCAAGCCTGAGGGCTTCGGTCGCCAGCGCGTGCTCTATCTGCAGATCGGTCACGGTGGATGGGAGCGTCGTGGGATTTATGAGTTTGGTACATATCCTGTCTGCTATATCATCCGGCGAGGCCTCGAAGGGCAGCCACCTGAGGATGTTCTCAATGCCGGCCTCTAGGAGCACGTTGCCCGAGGAGTAGCTCATCCCGAGGTTCGCGCTGACAGACCTGTGGAAGACTCCACTTATGACCGAGAACACGTCCGTGGTTGCTCCGCCGATGTCCACCCCCAGGATGTTCATCCCCCGAGCGGCGGCAAGGTGCTCCATGATCCTGCCTACTGCCATAGGAGTCGGCATCACTTCTACGTCCACCCACGAAAGCAGTCTATCGTAGCCCGGCGCGTGGGACATAACGTGGGACATGAAAAGCTCGTGTATGGCCCGTCGAACGGGCTCCAAAACCTCTTTGTCAAAACTCGGCCGCAGGTTGTCTACGACTTTCACATCAAATACGTCAGAGAGCGTGTCCACTACCAAAGGGGCCGCGTCCTTGTTCCCTGCGTAGATGACCGGTATCCTGAAGTCCTTTCCGAGCCTGGGCCGAGGCCTGGCGGCGCACAGAAGATCGCAAATCTCCAGGGCAAAGGCCGTGTTGCCGCCGTCCAGTCCGCCGGCTATGAGGACCATGTCAGGCCTCGCGGCCCTAATCGCGTCCAGTTTGAGAAAACTGGGACGGTCATCGTCGATGGTCATTACATCGAGGACAATCGCCCCTCCGCCCAGCGCTGCCTTTCGTGCGCTGTCTGCGGTCACGTTTCTCATAACGCCAAACACCATCATCTGAAGCCCGCCGCCCGCGCTGGAGGTTGACAGGTACTTGACGCGGCTGTTGGCCTGTTCCTTCAGAATGCCTGTCTCAGAAAGGAAGGCACGTCCTGTGCGTGAACCAAGGTCACGGAGCGCGCCTAGGACGCCGATGGTTACGTCCTCGTAAGGAGCCTCAACCGTGGTGGGGTGCTCTCCTCTCCCGATAAGGCGGTGTTCCCTGGCCTTCTCCCCTATCAGGATCGCCTTAGTGGTGGTGCTGCCCACGTCTGTGATCAGGTACAACTCCTTCATTGAGACCCCTCCGTCCGAATGGCTCTGTTTGTTGCGGGCGGTAGACAGGCTGCTTCGGGCATCATTTGACATACCGACGCGCAAGTCCTTCTCAAGAAAGGCAAAAGCGACAATTGTACGCTATCATACAGTTTAGTGGTAGGTTTCTTTCGGGAAGGCGGTAACGGCATGATTTCCTGGCACTCATCGCTCTGACATGCGCTTTGGTTGCGTCCTTTTGGAACACCGACCTGGTAGTGGCCGTCATCGCCCTGTTTGCCATTGGGGCTCCGCTCATGGGCTTGTCTCATTACGGTTGCGCTAAGGGGGTTACGATGATGTCAGTCAGTTGTCGGAAAGCAGTCGTCCTGCTGACATGCTTACTGGTCGTGCTATCTTTGCTTTCCTCATCTTGCCGCATGGCAGCGGACCCGAATAAACCCTTAGATTACTCATCTGATGCACGATTGGCCATTGCTGAGATAGAAGCCGCCCATCCGGTCTTCCTGATGGACGAAGTCCCGGAGGGCTACGAAGAAGCCAAAGCAGAGTACCTTGAGGCGGTATCGAAGGATCTACTGCTAAACGATTTCCTGCTCGCAACTCAGAAGTACCTGGCTGTGTTGGGTGACGGACACATGGGAAGCGGCTTGCCCCGGAAGGGCCAGTACATCGATGTGCGGTGGATTTCCATCGATGAGCGACTCTACTTGCTGGACAACGACGGCCACGTGACCGATGTCGAAGTCATCCAGATTGGGGGAGTGCCTGTAGAAGAAGTGCAGAGGCAGATAGAAACCTATTACTTCGCAGAGAACGACGCCGCGAGGCAGCGGCAATACGAGGTTTACTGTCGACAGGACGATATGCTACGGTTGGCCGGGTGCGAGTACGGTGAGACCATTAAGGTCGTCACAAGGGATGGCTCGGGCGCTGAGAACACACAAGAATGCCGGTTCATTAGTTCGGATCTTTACTCTATGTACTATGACCTCTACCCCTCTTATATTGTGGAGCACAGGATGATAGGCGACGTGTTCTACGTGGACCTCCGCACCTTCCGGCTGAGCAAAGAGGTCACTAACACGGCGAACGCGATCAAGGACGCCATAGCCAAAGGCTGTACCAAGTTCATTATCGACATCCGCGGCAACAGCGGCGGAAACTCGGCGGTGGGCGACGAACTCCTGGCGGCCATGGGCATGAGGCCTCCGGGTTACGGCGTCTACATCTGTCACAGCGCACTCTCGCAGAAGCTGAGGAAGTATACAGCGAGCGATAGAGTCACGTACTTCGAGCCCAACCTTAGCGCCGCTGTGAGAAACGATGATATCCACCTGGTTGTCCTCACCGACAGGAAGACTTTCAGTTCCGCCACGATGTTGGGGGTATGGGTTCAGGACGGCAAGCTGGGGACGATCGTAGGACAGCCAAGCTCAAACTCCCCTAGCTGCTACGGAGACATGCTGAGCGTCCGTCTCCCCATCTCCAACGTGAACCTCCAGATATCCTACAAGAAGTTCCTAAGGCCCGATGAGAACACCGACCAAGATACGCTGCATACGGATATCCTCACCGGGTTCGATGAAGATGCGCTAGAAGTGGCTCTGGAGTACCTCGCCGGCAAGTAGGCGGCGCTTCATCGGGGTGAACCCCGGCGCTGATCTGGAACTCCACTCAACTACTTCCCCTGCTGACGGTCCCCTACTGTCCGACTGTTCGCTGCATGCTCAACCGTCACCTACTGCTTGACGGCCAACTGTATTACTCACATAATACAGCTATAAACTGTATTACTGAAGTAATACAGTTGGAAAACTTCTCAAGCACTCGATGAGGGGACACGTCGTGGTTTCTTTTGAGCAATTCACCATAGAGGATGGCACTCCTATCTACCTGCAGATCATCCGGTACGTGAAACAGAGCATCGTTGCCGGAAGGGTCCAGGATGGGGACGAAATGCCATCTAGGCGCGTTCTTTCGGCGCTGCTAGGCATCAACCCCATGACAGTCCAGAAAGCTTACCGGCTGCTGGAAGAGGAGGCCATAATCGAATCCCGTTCCGGCGCCAAAAGCTACTTGGTCCTGGACGACACCAAGGTGCGCGCGATCCGCGACGAGCTTCTGGAGAACGACGCGCGGGCAGCAGTGAACGCCTGGAAGAGGATGGGCGTCTCAAAGGAAGAGGCGATCTCACTCATCGACAAGTTGTGGGAATAACCGGCCGGGAGTTGTGCATATGAAACAACATTTGTCTGTGCTGGGGTTAGCGGCTAGAAGCACGATATACAAGGTCTTGTGGCTTTTCGTGATCTTGGCCATAGCTCAGGGCTCGCTCTTCTACTTTACGCTGCAAAAGAACCTGGCCGGAGAACCTATTGGCCTGGAACAGGTCATCAGTCAAAGCCGGATAGCGACTGTGAGCGGTGTTTGTTTTCTGGCTCTGTGCGTCCTGCTCAGCCTCACGGGCACCGAGCTCGGCGGCAGCAAAGTGCGGTACACTCTGCTACGATTATCTGTCCCAGAGAAAACCACGGGTGGGCAGGCTATAACGCTGCGTGCTTTCTCCTCTTTTGGGCGGTTCAGCTTGTCATTGCTTTCCTGCTCTGCCGGCTTTACGTGGCCCGAATGGACGCGGCGTACATAAGTGACCAGACGATCTTTCTCGCTTTCTACCGCAGCGGTTTCTTGCACAGCCTGTTGCCACTGGGCGAGGCGACCCGATATGTACGCAACGTGGTTCTCATCCTGTGCCTCGGCACCTTGACGGCTCACTTCTCCTTTCTCCAGAGGCGCGGCAGGCGAGGGCTCTCCATGGTGATACTGACGACCCTTGTGCTCGTGAACTTCCCTAGGCCGATGGGCGGGTTCGCAAGCGACCTACTGCTTTCGCTTCTCGCTCTGGGTATGGCTGCAGGCGCGGTCGTCGAGATCCTGAGAGAAGGTGACTATGAGAATGAACCTCAAACGTAGGCTTGCTCCCTGTGCGCCGCCCGGGGTTGACCTCGGCCAAGAACTGAGCTGGCTCGCCTGCGGCGGGATCGTCAGCCTTCTCTACAGCTTTCAGTTCTTCATCCGCTATGCAAAGCACTACGAGCAGCTCTTCTTGTGGGATGGGATATCAAGGGTACTGGACACCAGTGCAGTCATGCCCGACTTCGTCGACATATTGGGTGGCAGCCTCAGCGGCTTTCAGGTGCTTGCTCTCAGCATGGTGGCCCTCGCGGTCTATCACTACGCTTACCACTTTCAAGGTAGCAAGAGCATTTACCTTATGAAGCGGTTTCCGGACCGCTGGGAGCTGCTCAGGCGGTGCATAACGTTGCCGTTGCTGGGCGCCTTGGCTTGCCTGTGCGCTTCGGCACTTGTCCTCTTGACCTATTACGCCATCTACATGACGTTCACGCCACCTGCCTGTCTTGCTCCAGGGCAATGGCAGAGAATATGGAGTCTACTCCCGGGGGTGCCGGTATGATTGAGATAGAAAGCGTGACAAAATCCTACGGTCTCAAGAGAGCGCTGGAGGGCGTGAGCCTTACCTTGCCAAAGGGCCAGATTGTGGGTCTTTTCGGCGAGAACGGCGCCGGCAAGACAACGCTCATGAAGTGCATACTCGGCTTCACTCGTTTTTCCCGTAAGATCACGCTGGACGGCGAGCCCATTTCACACAAGAACATAGACAGGGTTTCTTTCGCCACGAGCGAGCACTCCTTTTTCCCGAACCTTACGGCTACCGCGCACAAGGAGTTCTATCAGATGCACTTTCCCAGGTTCAGCGAGAAACGCTTCAATGCCCTCATGGACTTCTTTGAGCTCCCAAGGCACAGTCCGTTACGGCAGTTCTCAACCGGGCAGAAGAACCAGTTTGAGGTAATCATGGCCCTATGTCAGGGCGCCGACTACATCCTGATGGATGAGCCTTTTGCCGGTAACGATGTGTTCAACCGCGAGGATTTCTACAAGGTACTACTCGGGATCCTGGAGCCATTCGAAACCGTGCTCCTGGCCACCCACCTGCTGGAAGAGGTACAGAGCTTCATCGGCAGGGCGATACTCATCCATCAAGGCAAGATCGTCGGCGATGTATCCACGCTGGAACTGGACGAAGCCGGTAAGAAACTCATGGACTACGTCAGGGAGACCTACAACTACAGGCCGGATCGGGTCGGTAAGGCGCTGTCAGATTTGACAAGCGAGAAATGATTGGAGGGTATTCGATGCGGAGGACTCTGGTGCTCACGACCCTGCTGCTCGCTTTGGCCGTCGCTTCCCTGAGCTTCATCCACGGTCTTGTGGACGAGGACAAGGACTCGGTCTCTATTAGCGAGACGGTCCTGTACGGTGACAAGTCTGTCGCGGAGGGCCTAGCCGTAGATTTGAGTGCCCATTGCGATCACCGGCTGTTTTGGGACACCCGATACATCGTTGGTGAAAAACCTGAGATCAGCACTGACTTTGTCTTCTCGCAGGCACAGAGGACCCCGAAGGACTCCGGACATCAGATAGGCATCCATATTGACCACCGGTTCGGTGGCTATGGGGCCAGTTCCACGGGTAACCTAGACCTAGAAGATGAGCCCATCCCAATCCGGGATGTGGCCGGTCGCACCAAGCCCGGAGAGACACGTACGGAAGTCGTCTGCATTAAGGATTACTACGACTACTACCCTATTCGTGTCGGCCTCGATAGAAGGGCCGAATTTGCCATTAACCAGGATACGCTCGATCACTTCGCCGACTTTTTCAAAATCCCGGTCCACCCGAATCACAGAGTGGAGATAAAGGTCCAAAAAGACACTTCTGGGAACGTCCGCAGGATAGAGATGAATCCCATCGATGATGGCTCAGTGTATTTCGAAGTCGCTGACGCCCTAACGGACTCAGGTTATTTCTTTACTCTCTCCTGCCTTACGGAAGACGGAAAACTGCTCGATACCAGCAATATCCCGGGGGGTTACGGGATCTACTACTATCCGCTCCACAACGAAGGCGGAGATGACCGCATCCTGACCGCAGACGAACTCCGGAATGTATTTCCCTTGGACGCCGAGCGAGCAAGAGTCGCCGGCCTGCAGACGAGCAACGACAAGTCCAGGCTTCTGCTTGTTACCCTCGAAGATGAGACCTATATGCTGACGGTTATTGATGCTGAAACCGTGACTAAGCTGCAGAAGATCGAGCTCATGACAGCGTATCGAGGAAGCGGCCCCGTCAGCGTCGGTCCTCAGTTCAGGTCTCTCCATATCTGCGACGGTTTCCTCGTCTCCCAGAACGGCGACGGCAGGTTCACACTGCTTGCCTTGGGTCCTGACGGACGCTATGAGGTCCGGTTCAGAGGGGATTTCAGCCTGAACGAGCACCTTAAGAAGGTGTTTGCCTATCAAGTCCTCCAAATGGACTTCAACGGCGAAGAACTCGCAGTCGCTGCCTTTCAGGATGGCCTGTCTTCCTGCAGTTTCTACCTCGCCGTCTACAACGAGAGGGGTTTGGCCTACGCCGGACAATACCACCACAGTCTCGACAGAGATCGGCCGGCAGATCATCGTCTTGGATGCAGGCCGGTGTACTACGACGCTCTTTCCGTAAGTTGGGGCAAGAAAAGCTGAAACGGCAGCTATCGGAGGAAACGTCGGTCACAGTCTTACAGGTGGGTGACGGCCTTCTCACGGCAGGTTCGCCCTGCGAAGTACGCTCCAGCGAACTCCCGGAGCATGGGGTACGACGAATCGATTGCGCTGCGGCACACGAGGAGAACTGTGCCATCATGAACGCAAGCTACGGAAGCGTTAGTAGGGGTCGCTACGGAACCGTTCGTCGGAGCCCGCCTCATCTGGTGTGTCACCACGCGTCTTACGCATATGAGCGTCTTGCCACCATCCTACCACCACCCCCTACCACCTGGTTCTCCTCACGACCGAGCCTTCTGACGCGATAGAGCAAGGGACGCCGTCGCCCAGCCCTGGGAGACGCCCAAGGAAGTGGGCTCTCACCTTGAACCTGCACTCTACTCTGACTGTGGGTTCTTCCCGGTCTGGAGCGTTGAGAACATGCGCGGAAACCGATGCATCGCGGATGACGTTTCCCAGGGCTTCGATGTTCTCACGTGTGACCTGTAACGCCTTCGCCTCGCCCATCGCGGGGTCGATACGCACATCACCTGCGGCCAAGGCTTCCCAGTCCAGTTCGATGACTCCCGCCAGTGCACCCAGGTCACAGGCTCCCTGAACCGCCCGCTTGGCGAAGTACAACATGCCGAGGTCCAAGACCATACCAACAACGAGTACTGCCACCGGAAGAAAGACGGCGACCAGGGCCAGGACCGCGCCGTCCTCGGATCGAAGAAGCGAACACAGTCCCGGCCCGAAACCACGCTTCCGTTGCCAATTCTCATTGCATCTGCGTTTACCTGGGAACAAACTCACTCCTGGTCACCGCCTTGGACGTCAAGGAAATCTTGTTTCCCACTATTGCCCGCACCACGGGACTTACTACTTTGTAGTCGTATTGAAGTTCAACACGTTATGGTGGTCCCGTAGATCGCTTGCCCCGGCGAAATGAGCGCAGTGACCTCATCAGGATCGATGCCTCCTGAGGCAAGACTGTCACTGAGTCTCTGCAGTGCTCCCGGAGTCCTACCGCCCTCAACCGCGCAGACCCTGGCCGTCTCTCTGGCCGCAGATGTGAGGACCGTCTTGGCGTTTATGAGAAGCCCGCCTTCTAGGATTGAGAAGAGGATCACAACCAAGAGGAACACCACTAGGCTGAACTCCACGAGGGCTTGTCCGTCGTCATTCCGAAGGATTTCCATGATCATGAGCCTGTAGGCGGATTGGCGGTATTGAGATCGTTTATCACACTCCGGATCTTGAGTTCTAGCGCTCTTCCCAAGTCTCCCAACACCACGATGAGCGCTACGGCCACGAGAACCAGCACAAGGGCATATGCCGACTAACCACAGTGGCTGACATTTCTAGAAAACACGCTCTTGTACTGGCATTTTGTTAGATAACCAGTACTTTGAGTATCATTGACTATTAGCGGAGTATGCCGCGTCGGGGGCAAAGAGCATTTTCGGGACCTCGGGCGAAGCTTCTTTGCAGGGTTGATTCGTCGCTTTGATGGGAGCATGAAGCAAAGGCGAAAGCCCGGGTGCAGGTGGGCCCCCCATTCTCCCCCGTGTCCCTCCGCCACTGCGAAAAAGCCCAAAACCATGTGTGAGGCCCTGTTACGGGTGAAGTTCTTGCCCCATGTGGCCTCATTTGGTCTTGCGGCGTCGGCCCTATGTTTTCGCGCAGCCCAGAATCCTATAGGGAGTCCACGCCGTGCACCGGGGGGTACGAAGCGGGCATCTAGTCTTTGACAGTGGAGGACTCGCCCTTCCGGTGGTAACGCCTGCTGGCTTGCCACGCCTTAATCACCGGGCCAACGGAGGTCGCTAAGACGCTCGTCGTCTGCGCGCTTAGAAACCTTGTCTGCAACGAGAGTGAGCGGACGAATCATGATGACATTCCCAGGCAACTGCAATCTCAATCACGGTCGAAGATCCTCCAGGAGCGCCTCAAGCTAGCCCTGGCACCTAATGGCCATCTCTTGTGATGACGTACAGCCTATCCTGACTTGTGCCGATCACAGTTCGATTCTTCCCGGTTCGCGCCACGAACGTGGCATCTCCTGTTAGCGCGATATCGGCGGTGCCTTCGAGAGTCGTGGTCGCCAAGATTCTCCTCGTCCTGAGCGCGAGAACAACGTCTCCGACCTGGAGCGTCCACTGGGAAGGGTCAAGTGGTGCATCCCAACCCGATAGGGGAGTCCCACCGTGAACCCACCCCTTTGCCTACTGACTCGCCACATCCACGCTGGATTGAATGAAGGTGAACCAGATTGTGCTCGGTCGGAAGATACCTCACGGCAGTAACCAAGTCAGGGAAGGCCCGGTAAACCCACTGGCTATCTACATATGCACCTGTGACAATGAAAAGCCTGTCATCATCAAGAATGAGTGAGGATGTGTTGGGGTTCGCCAGGGGGACCCTGAGCACCGCCTCGCCCGCAGTCAGGTCGACCTTCACAAGTGCTTTGTCGCTCGCCAGATAGGCCATGATCCCCCTCGAGGAGAGGCCGGCTAGTTCCAACAATGTTCGGGTTCTCTCCAGCGCTGAGAACTATGCTTCTGACGAGAAGCCCATTGGATAGGTGGCCGGTCGGCAGGAGCGTCTTTGCGAAACCTGTGGAGAGAGCGAGCGCCATCGCCAATAACAGGTTTCCCAGGTTTCCTAGGAAGAGACCCCTGAAAACCCTGCTTCCATCTAGTCTCAACGCCGGTGGTGAATTGACCCCGTAGCGCCGGAATGGAATTGACCCCCCACCCAAGAACCTTTCCTAAGCACTGCAATGCGAAGGAGAGGTGTTGAATGCTGGGAGGAGGGTCTGTTTTGAGCATATTTGAGCTGCACGGCGAAGGCAAGGGAATCAAGGAAATATCGCGTGAACTGGGCGTTTCGAGGAACACGGTCAGGAAGTATCTACGGGCTAGAGAAATGCCCGAGAGAAAGCCTGCGCCCCGTAGGCCGTCAATTCTAGATCCTTACAAAAGGTGTCTGGAAAGATGTACGTGGAGTTTACCACCAGGAGCGACACCAAGTCTCTCATCAAGTGCCTGGTCCACGGGTTCGAGCATTTCGGTGGGATTCCGGAGAAAGTGCTTTTTGACAGGATGAAGGCGGTGGTCCTGGACGTGGACAGCCAAAAGAACCCCATCTGGAACCCGCAGTTTCTGGACTTCGCATTGACGTTCGGCTTCATCCCAGTTCTCTGCCGCGCCTACAGGGCTCAGACAAAAGGCAAGGTGGAGTCGGGGGTCAAGTACGTGAAGAGGAATTTCTGGCCCGAAAGGCGGTTTAGGGACCTTTTCGACCTAAACAACCAGGCGCTAACCTGGTGCGCTGAAGTCGGTCGGAGAATTCACGACACAACCAACGAAAGGCCGGTTGACCGGTTCAAGGACGAAAAACTGAACCCACTTCCCCGCCCAGAAACCCTGCTCCGTTACCTCACTGAGACACGCAAGGTGAGCACGGACGGCTTTGTATCGTTCAACAGGTCTTTCTACGGAGTGCCATGGGAACTGGCCAGGAAGGAAGTTGACGTGGTCGATCTTGGGCTTTCGGTGGAAGTCAGGTACCAAGACAAGAGAGTGGCGTTGTTTGAGAAAGCAAGGGCGCCAGGAACTAGACAGTCAGTTGAGGGGCAGTACGAGGGGCTTGCTTTCTCAGCCCCCATACCCAAGAGAGAACCCCTGGGTATCCGGGTGACGGAACCGGTGGTCGAGACCAGGCCCCTCTCGGTGTACGAGTCTGTGGCGGGAGGCGATGACCGGTGATCGCTCTGGAGAAGGCACGTTCTTGTCTGGAGGCACTGGGCCTTTCGCAGGCATCCGAGATCCTGGACTCGAGACTCCAAAAGGCCGCGGCTGATGGAGCCACTTACGCGGACTTTCTCTCCGACATACTCGGCGAAGAAATCGCCAAACGGCATCAGCGTAATGTGGAAGTCAGGAGCAGACTGGCTCACTTCCCGTTCAAAAGGACGCTTGGGGAGTTCGATTTCGATTTCCAGCCCAGCGTGGACAAGAAACTCATCATGGAGCTGACAACCCTGTCGTTCCTTAACGAGGCGGTGAACGTGGTGTTCCTGGGTCCGCCCGGTGTAGGCAAGACCCACCTCTCCATCGCTCTCGGCATGGAAGCAGTCAGCCACGGCATCTCTGTGTACTTTACCAAGGCTCACGACATGCTGACCGACCTGAAGAAGGCTTATCAGGAGGGCAGAATTCGCAGGCGGATGGCCATGTACCTGCGACCTAGACTGCTCATTTGCGACGAAGTCGGCTTCCTGCCGCTGGACAGGCTAGAGGCCGACCTATTCTTCCAGGTCATTAGCGCCAGGTACGAGAGGTCGAGCACCGTGGTGACCAGCAACAAGAGTTTCGGGGAGTGGGGCGAACTCATGGGTGATCCGGTCTTGGCCACTGCTATCCTCGACCGGTTACTGCATCACTCACACATCATCAACATCCGAGGTGAGAGTTACAGGCTGAAAGAAAAAGCATGCGCGGGAGTCTTTTCAGGTCCGAAGGTCTGAGGGAAGGGGGGTCAAATCCTGACCGGCGTTTGGGGGTCAAAAACACTCCGGCGTTGACATAGCCAGTCTGCGTGGAGGTACCTAGTGCCAATCCCAGCACCCAATCCACCCCTCCATGGGTTCAGTGCAACGCCGACACTAGCACTCTGGCCGCTTCAGGAGCATGACCAGTTGTCGCCTGTACTACTACAATATGGAACCCCATGCCACTCCCTTCCGTCTACTCATACAGAGAGAAGCCTGCGTGAGTAGACGCGAGCGCGTTGGGGGTAATCTCTTGCCCGGGGGTATTCAGGTGACTTCTCTCACGCCTGTTCATGAGGATGGGTATTCAGAGTTGTTCCATTTGGCCAGGAACGTCGCGTTAGCCAGATCGTTGGATCTAGCCCAGGCCGAGGACGTCGCTCAGGAGGTGATGATCGCACTCTGGCTGAGAGCCCGCAGCGGGCAAGGCCAACCTATCACAGACAAGAAGCGATGGGTCGCCGCTGCCGCGCGCTACAAGTCTTTTAGAATTGCAAGAGCACGCAAGAGGGAAACACCTTTACAGGAGGTGGGCTCCTCAGCGGGCTTCGAGGATTCCCGTATTGACGTTGATGCTACGCTACGGGAGCTGTCAGTCCGCGATCGAGCTCTGGTGGAATGGCGATACGTCCAGGCAATGACGGTGAGGGAGATCGCCGCAACCATCGGAGAATCCGAAAGCACGGTAAAGAGGCATCTGCGCCGGCTGAGAAGCCAACTGGCGGACGCGCTGGCGGACAAAGTCCCTCAGGGATGATGCCGCCTACTGCGGCGCCACTTGACCTCAGTCAGCACAACTGATCCCACCAGCGTTGCCGCCAGTGCTGCGAGGGAACCATACACCGGCCATGTGCCGAAAGGCACTACCAGGATCACCAGCCCGAACAGCAGGGTAGGGATGCGCCCAATGCTCATGGCCAGGTAGATGGGGACAAGATAGGCTTCGAGAGGTTCCGCTGGAACACTTGTCATCCCTGCAAGGATCGCTAAATCGTTTCGTATCAGCCGTAGGCCGGGAGTCCTTCTCGGTCTCTCCAGGTACCTCCGGATCGCTGGCTCGAGTACCCTCCATCTCGACTCGGCCATAGCCATCGCGTCTTTGGTCAGGTCTGGCGAGTCAGGAACGTGCTCTAGGACTACTCGCACATGATAGGCTCCGACAGTAATCTGCTTTGCTGTCACGAGGGAGTCATCATACGGCAAAGAGGGAAGGCCCATCGTATCCGGCTCTCCTTCCCAGACGCTGAACCAATCGAAGAACCGCGCTTGACCGCTGTTGCCTTCCGCTCTGAAGTTGAGGACTTTGGTACGTGAGGGGGTCCCACCGAGACTGACACCAGTGTAGCCGGCGTTAGCCTCAAGTACAACCTGACGAAGGCCGCTCCACCTGCTGGTGTGAGACGGTACAAGGGAGTATGCAACTTCGTTGAACGCGGGGAGTGAGACGCAAATCCACATCACGAGCGCCCAAACAAGACTCCGCTGTACTCGCAGGTCAAACTTGGGCATGGTTGCTCTCACTCCCCGCAGGTTACCGGCCGAGGAACTATCTACGCTACTGTATTATAGTACGTTGATGAAGATCGGGTTTGTATATGTGGTCCCTCCTGAGGTCACTACCTCAATGCGGTAGTAGCAGTCCGAAGTTGTGGTTACCGTTGTTGACCAGGTCTTGTCCGGGTTGACAGGAATCGTTGTGACCAGCGAACCATTCCTGATGAGGCGAACGCTTGATATCGTCGCGCCGGATGCAATCTGACCGGACAGGGTGATGGTCTGTCCAGAGTTTACCGGCAGTACCTCTCCTATCACTTTCGCCGGATTCGAGCCGACCTTGGCGCTAAAGGAAGTGACGGTACCATCTGCCGAAGCGACAACCTTGCCCGCCTTTATGGCTGTGTGGATCGCCGACATACTACTGCTCGCCATCACATAGCTCATGTTCAAGCCCCATCGACTGAGCGAGAAGGTGTGCATGTCGCTTGTTGAAACACCAACCAAGAACTTCCCCGAGGAGATTGTCGTCTGCAGGTTGCTCAATAGGAGCTGATCCCATCTCGACAGCGTACTGCTGCTCGCTTGGGACTGGCTTGTCATCAGCTCAATCAGCTGGAAGCCGGTGACCGCAGAGCCATCTCCGTCCTTGACCCAGTAGCGCCACGGGTAGTCGGCGCTATAGGGGTGGGCAGGACCACCATATGCACCGCTCATGCCGTTGACAGCCGTGATGATCTCCTGCCCAGTCCTCGTCTCGGGGTTTGGGTTTGAGAGGTAGCCGGAGAGGCCATGTACGATGTAGTGGGAGTCCGAAGAGGGTTGAAACTGCAGGCCCATGTCGGTGTAAAGAGACCCGGAATAGGCTTTGCCATACTGCCCTTGGTCGTCTTCCACTCCCACGGTGGGATACCCGGGGCTTGAGAGACTCATGTAGTTGAACTGTATGGTACCGTCGGCACCGATAACACACTGGAAAGTCTGCCTGGAGCTGGTCCCATAGATTGGCACATCGTACCAGGTAACCTTGGCCACCGAAGAGTCCTTGTATAGGTAGACTGCGCCCCCGGAGCCAGGGTCAAGGTCTCGCCAGAATGGCGCGATGTAAGCATTAGGCGTGCTCGGGTTGGGCAGATAGGTATTTGAGGGCGAAGAAGCCCCGGCGCTGCTGAAGGATACGAACCCGTTCGTACTAATGTAAATAGTATTGTACGCCTTGCCAAAGAACCGGAAAGTGAATGGCAGCGTCGTCTGGTAATAGCCGTCATCGGCGTTACCGATCCAGCTCGTGATCGGGGTTCCAGCTACCGAACCAGTTTGACTTGTCACGACACAGTTGTATTCACGGCGGGTACTCATCTCTAGACCAGCCGAGGCAGGGAGGGTTCCGGCCTTGGCGGAGATGTTCAGACTATACGAGTCATACGCCGTGGATGTACCCAACATCTGTGCGTGAGATGCAAATGACAGGAAGTCCATCTGTTTGCTGTCTCTGGCATTCGTAATGACGTCAGACACCTTCACTAAGCCGTCGTCGACGAATGAGTAACCTGTATCGGGTTTGGTGTGCAGGTGAATGTCTCCTCTAACAAAGCCCGGCAAGACAGCCATGGGTTGGACAATAGCCTCGGTTTGCACCGAGACTGTTTGAACTCCACCAGCGGTCTCCCAGGAGACGTCGAAGGTAACAGGCACCGGCTCCCCGGCCTGGATATCAGGCTTCAGGTCTTTGAGATCCACATGGACGGGAAAAACAATGAAGGAATCACCGAGTTCACGAATCAGAGAGAGAGCTCTTTCGTGATCAACGGATCTGCTTTGCCAAGGAGATGACAGCCCGAATAGTTCGCGAACGTGAGCCGGTGTACGTGCAGCGCCTGCACTGAAGGACGGCAGCGTCTTCGGAACGTCCAGACTCTGGACACTGAAGCCACCCTTTAGCCCCACGGACCTTAAGGTAACGGGCTGTGTCCCAGTGTTGACTGCGATCACCTCGAACGTGACCTCCGTCGATGGCCAATAAGCAAAAGCACCAGGAACCCCAATCACGACCGATTCTGTCTGAGCCGACTGAGCCCCCAGAACCGGCGGCGAGATGCTTACCGTCAAGACGAGGATAAAGGCCATCACGACGGCTAACGTCCGCGCCTTTCTCACAGACTGAAACACGTCTTGACCCTCCCTGCGGCTTATCTGATGGAACTATGCGGTGAGGTCCCGATGGCCACGCTGGCTACACAATCTCGACTCCTCCTCGTATGCTTTGATTCAGAAACCCAATCGAATTGGGTTCTACTTGAAACCGGGCGGCTACCCTGACACGATCGTCTTAGCGATCCGGGCGAGTCTTGACTTCTCCTGAACACGCTTCGGCGTAGTTCTTGCGAAAGAATGACTCCCTGGCCTCCCGGCGCGCGAGT